>JAEEGL010971812.1_pt1 | contig 26502 bp, 24 predicted proteins | sample 9134231 | NCBI WGS metagenome assembly JAEEGL01 (sample SAMN16246548, study PRJNA631951) | gut metagenome | biome: gut microbiome; feature: rumen; material: fiber-attached | host: Bos | place: Iran: Karaj | collected 2018-10 | reverse complement strand
TCTATACATACTTTCACTCCTATTATAAGTTTATCATATTTACCTAGTTTTAGAAATTAATTTATTAGATGTTAACAATTTTTATGATTATTATTTTAATATCATTACTTGTTCTTCTGATTCTAAAGGCATACTATAATCACTATAACCGTAATTCATGTCTTCTTTTTCATAAGTTAATGGTGTACCAAAATCACTATAGTCATAATACATATTTTCTTCATTATATACTGGTTGTACTTCTACTGGTACATAGTTAACAAACCAAACTTGTTCTTGGTTAGTAGGATTATAACGACTAGAAGTGTTGGAAATTGGTCCTGGCCCTACTGGCATGTAACCTTTTGGTACATCTATTGAAGCTTGATCGACATGTATTGGAGACTCAGGGTAATAATCAACACCATTATCACTGTCTAACACTCTATATTTTTTAAATAATAAGTGCTCATATGGTCCTTTAGTAGTTGATCCTGGGTTCTCAAAGTAATGCTCAAAACTTGGACCCGTATATGTTACTACTGGTATTTCTTCTTTTGCTTCTTTTTTTCCACATCCTGTTATAGCTATTGTTCCGGCAACAGCTATTCCTGTTAAATAAATAATTTTTTTGTTTTTCATTTTTCATTCCTCCTTTTGTAGAAGTCTTGATAATGAAAAAAAACAAGACTTCTAATTAAAGTCTTGTTTTATTAAGTTTAATCCGGATAATATCGGTTTGACGAATTAAACGATTCTTTCGAATCTAAACTACTCCCTTTAATGATTTGAATTATACCATATTTTTGGAGCTTTGACAAATTTAGCTATATATTTATATCAGTTGTTTTTTCTATTTTATGTTCATTAATAGCTTCTATTACTTCTATTCCTATATCTTTAAATTCCCTATTATCATCTTGATATTTTTGTTGTAATATTTCTTGGTCTTCTGTTGATAAATTAGGAAATAAAAGTGTTAGGTTATTTAAAAAGTAAGTGCGTTTTTCTTCGTCGGTTTTGGTTAGAAAACGTAATTTTTCTTTATATACATCTATATATTCAGGAAAGACTTGAGAAATAGCAATTACTGCTGATTCTAAATATAATTCTCTTTCTGGATATAATGCTTGAAAAATAACAGCTTGAGAAATAATAGTTATTAAATCTTCCTTTTTAAAAGTTTCTTGATTATGTTCTTGTAGAACTTTATTAACTTCATCAAGAAGATTAGGACGTAGTAGTAATAAACGATATAAACTATTTTTAGTTATGGGTATATTAATTCTTTTTAAGTGCTTTAATTCATTTTGAAGCAAATCATTGTCATCATCTGGAATTTCCTTTGGTCTATTTGGATATTGATAAAGTTTTATTTTCCCCTCTTTTGCGAATTTTTGCATTTCTTCATAAACATTGTCAATTCTTTCTTCGTTTAAGACTGTTACCTCTTTTTCAGACCCTACTTCATTAAAACCAGTTTGAAGATCAATAAAAGTATCATCATTTATGGTATATATAGAAGCACTATTATTAAACATTGTAGCAAAACCATTAGGTATTCTTTCTACAAGTGCCCATGGTTCATTAGATGATCCGTTTTTTAATAGTTTATAAGTCATATCATCTCCATCCTTTTTTGTAAAGAATAGAGATATTAATTTTTCTGGTGTCGCATAGACATAATTTCCGTGTGTTGATTGATGAGGTGTTAGTGTTTTTAATCCAACGACAGAACTACCATGATATACTATTCCCATATTAAACCTCCTAATATTATATTAATTATAATATAATTTTGTTTAAACTATAATCATTTTAGGCAAAAAAGTATATTGCTTTGTCCACAACATACTTTATTGTTACCTAGTATTTTAATTTTTTTACAAGTTTAACTAATTATATTAATTCTTCTTGATTAGATTATCGATAGTATGAAATTGTTTGTCAGGTTCAGAGACTACTTTTTTAGCAAATTCTGGAAAAAGATTGTAATTAGAAATGTCTTTAACTGGAACCCATTTATAATTAGCCCAATCGCCTTCAATTCCTTTAAACTCATCTTCTTTAATATCATCATTATAAATACATTTATATATTATATTTATTTGATGATTATCACAACCTTTATCAGTTACAAATTCTTCACTAATACCAAAGAAATCATAAGATATATTATTCCATCCCAATTCTTCTTTGACTTCTCTTTTTATAGCATCTATGCTTTCTTCTAAGCGATGAATCTTACCACCTGGTAAAAGATAAAAAGTTCTTCCTTCTACGCTAAATAGCAGTACTTTTGATTGATCTTTGTTATAAATAATAGCAGATACTCTTAAAGTAAAACAATAACCATTTTCGACAAATTTAACATCCATAATTTCATCTCCTCTTTTATATATATTATGTTAGCAGTTTATTCACAAAAAAACGCGTTGCTCTGTCCACAACACGCTTTTCTTGTGACCCACTGTAAATCGTATAACACTGACAGGTATTATACAACTTCTTACCTATTCGCCACATATACGCATTACTTAATAGTTTGACAAGAAAATATTAAAGAAAAACTCTAATAAAAATCTTATTATAAAATTTGACAATTAATCATCAAACCGGAAATATTCAAAAATATCTCCAAATAATAAGACAAAATTAAAAGGCTAAAACATTATTCTTCTATATCCAAGGATATAAAATTTCTAAGACAAAGTCTTAAAAAGTAAATAACACTAGCCTTTTAACAACCTCCTATTAAGTATCTTTAGTATACTATTATTTAATAGTAGTGTCAATAAAATATATTTTATTTTTTTGTAAAATTGTCAACGTTTATTAGTCTAAAATTGCTTTTATTCTTCTAACACCGGCTGAGGAAGCCTCTTCTTTCTTGATATGGAAATGACCTAGTTCTTTAGTATTTTTTACGTGAGGTCCGCCACATAACTCTTTAGAAACACTTCCAATTGAATAAACTGTTACACGATCAGGGTACTTTTCAATAAACATACACTCAGCACCAGAGTTGATAGCTTCTTGTTTATCCATTTCTTCTACAGTAACATCTAGCCCTTCTTCTATCCATTTGTTTACTAAGTCTTCTGCCTGCTTCTTTTCTTCATCTGTCAGTTTATGATCACAACTGAAATCAAAACGCATTCTTTCATCAGTAATGTTTGACCCTTTTTGATGAACGTCAGGACCAATAACTACTTTTAGGGCAGCATTTAACAAATGTGTAGCAGTATGATATTTTGTTTCTACTTCGGAATTACCTGCTAATCCACCTTTAAACTTACCTTCAGAAGCAGTTCTGCTCTTTTCTTGATGCTCTTTATATCTTTCTTCATATCCTTTTTTATCTACTGTTAAGCCTTTTTCTTCAGCAAGCTCTATTGTTAGTTCAAGAGGGAAACCAAAAGTGTCGAATAGATGGAATGCTGTTTCTCCGTCAATTCTATCACTATTTTTAGTTACTTTTTCAAACATTTTTAAACCTTTTTCTAGGGTTTTACTAAATCTAGTTTTTTCATTTTTTAATTCTTCAATCACTATTTTTCTATTATCATTTATCTCACTGTAATAATTACTATATTTATCCATAATAGCATCGGCTATTTCTTCTTCCCAATTAGAGTTGATATCTATATCTAACGCTTTAGCATGCCTAATAGCCCTTCTAATTAATCTTCTGAGTATGTAGCCCTGATCGGTATTTTTAGGTTTAATACCAGCCGGATCAGCAAGAATAAAGACGGAGGTTCTCATGTGATCAGCAATAATACGCATGCTACGTTCATTTCCGTTATATTCTTTCCCCGAAATTCTAACAATAATATCGATGATATCTTTCCAAACTGATGATAAATAGTTATCATTAACTCCTTCTAGAATAGCAGTAGTTCTTTCTACTCCCATACCAGTATCAACATTCTTTTTAGGAAGTTCAATTACTGTACCATCAGCTTTTTTCTCAAATTCCATAAAGACATCGTTCCATATTTCTACCCAACGATTATCTTCTGGATCAAAGTTTTTAGGAATCGGATCATTACTGCGCCAATAAAACATTTCTGTATCGGTTCCACATGGACCAGTTTCGCCGGCTATCCAGAAGTTATCTTCAACAGTTCTGGCTATTCTTTCTTTTGGTATTCCTAAACTTAGCCATTTGTTATATGATACCTCATCAAATGGTATTAAATCACTACCTCCATAAACTGTTACAGCTAATCGTTCAACAGGAATATTTAATATCTTGGTTAGGAATTCAAAACTCCAAGGAATCATTTCATCTTTAAAATAATCTCCTAAGCTCCAATTACCTAACATTTCAAAGAAAGTATGATGAAATGAATCACCCACCTCTTCTAAGTCATTTGTTCTAATACATTTTTGATAATCACATAATCTTGTTCCGTAAGGGTGAGGTTGCCCCATCAAATATGGTATTAATGGTTGCATTCCGGCTGTATTAAATAGTACTGATGGATCATTTTCCGGTACTACCGGTGCACTTGGTATTTGTTTATGGCCCCTTTCTACAAAAAAGTTTATATATAAATCTTTTAAATTCATTATTATCTTCCTTTCAATATTTCTTCTATTTGTTTATTAATGGTTTCGTTATTTTCTAATAAATAATCGTAATCTTCATAGGTATCTAATTCTATTTCTGTTAAATGATTTTGTTCTTTTTGGGTTAGATGTCGATTACATTTATCGCTATGCACTTTTATTGTAATTATATTATAATTACTATTTTTTAAATAATTAATTTCATTTATCAATCTTACATCGCTTATAATTACATTTTTTATATCTAACATTTTGTATATTTCTATGTCTTCTAACATTCTTTTAGCCAGAAGGTTTGTATCTGCCGCTCGTAATTTATCTCCTGTAGTTTGCAAAAAAGATCGAGGTTTATTATTATCGTCGCCATTCCAAAGCCCTAATTCTAATGCAAATAGTTTGATGTATTTACTTAATCCAGTTATTACAGAATTAGGCAATCTTTTTTTCATAATATTGGCAACATAGTTTTTTCCACATCCGGCTTTACCAATTAATAAATAGATATTCATCTAATCACCTTTTCAAAAATAAAACCACATTATTTGCAAGGAGCAAATAATGCGGTACCATCCTTTTTTTCACTTAATTATAGATAACGGTATTCCCGATTAGTCTCTTAAGGTAGCTATTTCATTAGTAACTGCTTAGTTTCCACCAACCACTAAGTCTCTATATAGTATCCTAACTACTTTGCCTTCGTCAACAACTAATGAAATGATTATAATACAAAAAGCTATCGTTGTAAAGAATATCATTGATTCTTTGTTATTGAACGCTAGCATTCTTTAGAACGAACTATATAATTATTTTCTTATCAATTTCATTGCCATATCTGCTCCATAAGGCAGTCTTTCTAATTCTGTCATTGCTTTTCTTCGAACCACAGGATTTACGACAAGTGGATTAAAGATATCCCCTTGTTCACTCGCAATCATTTCCGAGAATCCCACCAGCCCTTTTTCTCTTGCTATTCGAATCTGTTGCGCAATATCATAACAGCCATTTATTCCATAAAAAGCCTCTAGATATTCTGCAATTCTCGGATCAGAAAGACATTGTAATAAGTAATAGATTGAATTTGCTTTTTTTCCAGTATTATCATTTTTTATTTGTTCTAGTACACTTACCCCAGATGGATTTTTAGTAACAAAGTCAAGAACTAGTTTTTTTAGATTTGAAATACCCATAAAGTCTATAAATTGTTGTTTACTCCTGATGACTTCGTTTGTACTTTCTAATATAATACGAGCTAGTATGTCTAGACCTGGGCGATTGCCAACGACTGATATTTGTTCTGTATTATATTCCTTCTGATCAGCGATTATTCTTAAAATCTCAGATTGTAAATCCAAATAAAACGATTCTTCTACCCAATATGAAAATTTAATTTCTGGATATTTTCTTTCTAAGCCGACCGTTTTTAAGTATGGAACAACCATCCCCGGCACTCCTTGCCATATATCTAGGTCAACTCTGGTAATTCCTTTCTCTCTTAAATCGGTATTTAACAAATACCTTACTGCATCACATTGGATTATTTCTTTAATTTTATCTTTTGCTGGTGATGGGAATTGTGGATAGACAAATCTATTGAATAATTCTATTACGTTCGAATTATATTCCATAACACGAATTTCTCTTATTTTTTCGGGATGATCATGCAAGAGTCTAAAATGAGAGTAGCCAATACCTAAACCGCCTGTATATACTACTTCCCCTTCTTTATTTCTGTCTTTAGTTTCCTTTGCAAAGTCTTCAAATCTTGAATCGTGCTCATACTGTTCTTGCACTTCCGAAGCCATCCATAGTTCTCCAGATTTGGTAAATAGAGATTGAAATCGAACATCTTGATTAGTATAGCAAAGGTTTAATTGCCTGATTAGTTTTTCATCTCTACTATCTTGATTCATTATTGAAAGTTGATTTTTAAATTGCGATTTAAAGCCATAGCCTACATCTCCAATATAAACAGGAAATCCCATTTTTATTCCATTTCTGTACGGATCCTTTCTTATTGTTGAAGCGGCAAGATACTGTACATTTACTCCTTTAGGAAGTTTCATATTTTTTCCCTCATAATATACCTTATCATTACTCATATAATCGTTAAATCCAAGTACCTCAATCTCTGCCTTTAAAGACTCCATAGCCATTCTTTGTATTGTACTTTTTATCTTTGAATCTATAGTTAGCATTAGTTTTCCCCCTTTTGCTTGTGTTATATTATCACTATATGAATTAAATATCAAATTATTCAATAAAAAAGAAGACTATAAGTCTTCAAATTTATTATGACGCATATTGTATGATAGGAAGATTGCTGTTATTAAACTTAAACCAACTATCATAAATAGTAATATTAAGAAATCTCCGGTTTTGGGGTTCTTAACATTAACATCTTCCATTACCTGATTAATATCCTTATTCGTATTAACTACTTTTTTATCTGGATTAACTACTTCTAAATTAAGTGTGTAATTATTTAATTCTTTGGTAGCTGTAATAGTAGTTGATCCTGCTTTTATAGGAATAATAACTCCGTCTACAATACTGGCTACAGATGGGTCTGATACCTTCCAATTGGTGTAATTAGAGAGCGAAAAGTACTCGTTAATATTAAAGTCTGTATCAGTAATTTTTATTTCATAATCCCTAGTAATATCATCCGCAAAAACTATTAGTGGAAAAAATAGTATTAATAAATAAAGCAGATACTTTTTCATAGATACACCTTCTATTCTCTTTATAATTTTATCATAAGTTGTTTTTTTTAAGAAATAGAAATAAATAATAATTAATAACTTCATTATAACTTTTTTATATATTATTATATTCTTCAAGTAATTTGGTAGTTAAATTGGTTTTACGCATTGTCGAATAATCATTATTAATAGCCGTTAAAAAGGCTTCTTGTTCTCCTATTATTACCAGACTTTTTTTGGCTCGAGAAACAGCTGTATATATTAATTTATTATATAACATTTTATAATATGATTTAGAAATAGGCATTATTACGTGAGAAAACTCTGAGCCTTGGCTTTTATGGATTGTAATAGCATAAGCGTGTTTTATATTAACTAGATCTTCTCTACTATAAATAACTTTATTACCATCAAAGTCGATTGTAAGAAGATCTTTTTTGGTTGGGACTTGAAGAGTAACAATATTGGTAATATATCCTATATCACCGTTAAATACATTGTTATCCGGGTCATTTACCAATTGCAATACTTTGTCGTTTTCTCTATATATTACTTCACCATATTTTATTTCTTTCTTTTCTTCATCTTTAGGATTAAATATGTTTTGTAATAAAACATTTAGATTATCTATCCCGTTTTCCCCTTTATACATAGGAGCAAGAACTTGTATATCATCTTCGGTTAAACCTTTATCTTTGCTAATTAAGCAGATTCTTCTAATCATCTCTTTTATAGTAGGACCAGATGCTTTTAAAAAGTTATAATCGTCTTTCTGAGAGGCAAATTCTGGATTTAGATTTTTGTTTTTTATTTCACTCGCTAGAATAGGAATGTATGAATTCTCACTTTGACGATATATATGTTCTAACGGAATATGCGTAAATAAGTTGGAATTAATAATATCGTTTAGAATCATCCCTGGTCCAACTGATGGAAGTTGGTTAGCATCTCCAACTAGTATTAGTTTTATATTATGATTAATTCCTTGTAATAACGAATAGAATAAATACGTATCAATCATAGATGTTTCATCTACTATAATTAATTTATGATAGTTTTTATTATATTCATTTATTTGAAATTCATTAGTTTCTTTATTCCACTTTAGATAGCGATGTATTGTAGAAGCCGGTAATCCGGTTGATTCACTCATTTTTTTGGCAGCTCTTCCCGTCGGTGCGAGGAGTGCAATTCTGTTTAAAGCATCTTTGGGATTTACATTATTAAGTCTTATGTATAGTTGAACAATTGCATTTATAATTGTTGTTTTTCCTGTTCCTGGCCCACCAGTTATTATACTAACCCTGTTCTCCAAAGATTCTCTTATGGCATTTCGTTGTTCTTTATTGTATTTAACCCCTTTTTCAGCTTCTAAATTTATTATTAAGTCATCATAATTATTAATAATATCCTTGTTATAATTGTTTATTAATAGCAAATTGTTAGCTATCATTTCTTCATATATGTAATAATCTTTTAAAAAATACTTATCAACATCAGCAAGGATTATTTCTTCAGCTAGTATTAGTTCATTTAAATAAATAGAGAATTCTTCTTCCTCTATAAATATTTTGAATTCATTTCGAATATTGGAAAACAGATCATTTTTAGAAGAATAAGTATCCCCCTTTTTCATTCCTAACCTTTTAAAAGATTCTATTATACAAGCTTTAATTCTTTCTTTAGAATCTGCAGCTTTTTTACTTAAAAAAACCTTATCTAGTTTATTAAAGTCAATAATATCAATTAACGAATATAGATTTTCTTCTACTATGTTTAGGGAATCTTCTCCATATTTATTCAATATACTAAGCCCTTCATTAATAGTAAATCCTAGTTTTTGAAGGGCAATGATAATATCATCTGTACTTTGATATTTATTAATTGATTCATATATTCTCAGAGCTTTTTTTTCTGATATTCCTGGCACTTGTAGTAAGACACTAGCATCCTCTTTAATAAGTTTGATGGCATTATCTCCTAAAGTATTTACAATGTTTTCGGCAGTTTTTTCTCCGCATCCTTTTATAAGTGGACTAGCCAAAAAAGTAATGACAGCATCTTTACCTTGTGGTTCTTCTTTTTCATAAGAAGTAACCTGAAATTGTTTCCCATAACGAGCGTTATCGATATATTTTCCTTTTAAGATATAATAGTCTTCGCCATTTAATTCTGGAAAGTACCCTGTAAAAGTTATTGTTTTGTTAATTATTTCTTCAAGTTCTTCTGATGATTCTTTAACACGAAAAAGACCAACTTTGTATCCGTTGTCCCCTTCATATATCATCTGTTTAAATTTTCCACGAATGAAATCCACTTTTACCACCTCCTATATCATAACATAAAGGCAAATGAAAAGCGAATGTTTTTTCGCTTTTTATTGGGTGATTTTAAAATTCATCATTTGCTTACCTAACCGTTGTTTTCTAACGTTAAACTCTTTTCCTTTGAAGCGGGAATGAAGCATATTAAAGGAATAGGACCTTAGTAAGCCTATTTTTGTTGTTTCATTTACAAATATCTCATAATCGTATGAAAAAGCGAAATCCATATCTTCATCTCCTATTATAAGGATTATACATATAAAAAGAGATTTTTTCAATCTCTTTTGGCTATTTTACCTTCTACTGAGTCAATATTGGCTTTGGTAATTAGCACATTGTAACAACTGTTTTCTTTTAAAGTTTTGGGAATTATTACCTTTAGATAGTTCTCGGTATGTCCGGTACTATTCTTTGTACCGCTTTCTTCTACGAGGACATTTACTATCTTATTGACAAATTGTTTGTTGTAGTTTAGTTGAAGTTCTTCGTCGATTTTTATTAATTCCCGAGCACGTTGTTTTTTGATACTGTTATCTATTTGGTCTTTCATCTTAGCGGCTGCTGTTCCTTCTCTTTTAGAATACGGAAACACATGAATTTTACTAAAACTACATTTTCGACAAAAATCAATACATTCTTTAAAATCCTCTTCTGTTTCTGATGGAAAGCCTACAATAACATCTGTTGTTAAGTTAATATCTGGACGTGCCTCTCTTATTTTAGATATCTTATCAAAATATTCTTCTTTGGTATACTTACGATTCATAAGTTTTAGTATTCTACTAGCTCCTGATTGAAGAGATACATGTAAATGGCCGCAAACCTTAGGATTATTCTTAATTTCTTCTATGAAACGTTCATTAATACTAGTAATTTCAATACTAGATATTCTTATTCTTTTTAGCTCGTTAATTTTGGATATTTCTTGTATTAGATCAACTAGATCATAGTTTGCCCCTCTACCATATGAGCCTGTATCTATACCTGTAAATACTATTTCTTGATGCCCCATAGAAACTAGTTTTTTGATTTCTTCTACTGATTCGGAAAAATCTTTACTACGAACAGCACCTCTTACATAAGGAATTATACAGTATGTACAAAAGTTATCACACCCATCTTGAATTTTTACGAATGCTCTAGTCCTATCATTAAATTTTGTAACGCTCATATTTTCAAAGGTACTCTCTCTTCCTTCGTATAGTTTTGTTACTTTTTTCTTGCTTTTTATATATAACTTTATTTGCTTAACTAATGAAGACTTATCTCTATTGCCGATTAAAACATCTAAATCTAGTTTTTTATATGTTTCTTTGTTGTGTTCTACTGAGCAGCCACATACTACTAGGATACTATCGGGATTATTCTTTATTATGCTTCTTATTGCTTTTAAGGATTTTTTATCGGCAACATTTGTTACACTACAAGTATTTACTATAATTATATTTGGTTTTTCTTCATCATAAGTGAATCCTTCTTTTTCCATTTGTTCTTTTATGTATTCTGATTCATAACTATTTACTTTGCACCCAAAAGTAACTATTTTAAATGTCATTATTAATCATCCTTCCAAAATAAAAAGTATAATTTATACTTTTTTATTTATCAAGAAAATACTGTAATTTTTTTAAAGTGTTTAAAAATTCTTCTTCATGCTCATATGTTACTAACGATATTTTAGTATTGGCTTGGCGCTTTAACGGATCCAATTCTAATTCTCCAGTATTATCTAAATCTATTTTTTTTACTTCTATATTATCTTTTAATTCAGACTTTTCATAACCAATGCTTACATTATTCTTATTGTTTAGTAGTTCATCATAACTTATAATGGCTTTTTCTTCTTGGTCTTTTTCAAAATCTGTTAAATTCATGGTAGTATTTTTAGGAAGATTTTCTAATTTCCTTGATAATTCCCGTAAATCAAGGGTATCACTATTTTGATCATTATCTTTTTTGACTTGATTTTTCTGAAAATAGACTAGATATACCATTGTTACCGAGATAATTATTAAAGAAATTACTACTAAAATCAATAGCAAATCATGGACGATTATACTATCTAATAAAAACACCAACATACTACCACCCTACTATTATTTTAACATTTATTATTTTTTTGACAACTATTTAACTATTAGATAAGGATTCTGCTCTGTTCCCTCGCCTTTGGCTATAGCACTACTACTAATATTTATAACTGGACGTAGATGAAGTGGAATATTTATAGCATTGCTAGTTATAAGACCAGTATTTGTTAGAGTAAACATTTCTAAAGTATTATCCTCACTAATAGAATTTGAACTCATAGTCCATGTATTGCCTTCTATATTACTATTATATAAATAATAATCGACGTTTTCCTCTTCTGTGCTACCGCCTGCTAAAATAACTTCATCAGCCGAAATAAAACCAACTTTGCTTAAATAAGATGTAGTAAAACATTTTAGTGTATAATTATTACTTACTGTTCTTTCGTGGGTTGAAGAGTACTTTTTGTTTTCTCTTATTGTAGAAAAATCTTTGTCACTACAAAACGAACTTGCAACTAACAAATCCTCATAATCGCCCAGGTTATCCTTTGACCAAGCGTTTAATATGTTAATAACAGTGCTTTTTTCTAATAAGGCAAGATTTTCAACGTTTTCATCCTCATTTGTATTAAAGGCTACTTCTAGAGAATCTCCTTCATCAAAAATCGCCCTAATTGTTCCATCCCCATTTATTCTGATTATTCTAAAAGCTTTGTTATTGATTAGCAAATGGTTATTGGAAACATTACCACGAAAATAATAAGATGTTCCATAATCATCAGTTGTTTTTATTAATCCTTCATCTTCTATGGCTTTTTTTCCAATTTCGGTTTTTGAATTAGTATTAAAATAATTATCGCTTAATATTAGGTCTTGAAGAGTATTCTTGTTAATCGATTCATTTTCAATAGTTATCAAACCTTTTATATCTGTTCTGTTTCTTTTATTATCAATTACTAAAGTATAACGATCAGTAGTATTGGGTTCTATCGTAATAACTGATTGTAATAGATTTTCACCATTTTTCAACTTTTCTTTTTTCAATTCTTTTTTGTTATCATCTAATAAATGATATTTAATACTTTCCTTTACAACAGACGCATCTTTTAAATATATAGCATAATATACTTTATTAGATCCGGTATTGGTAACAGAAAAACTGTATTCATATTTCTTTTTAGTAGGATATTTTAAATCTATTTTATTCCCGTCTATATAATTTATAGCTAAATCACCAACATTAAATACTATTGCATCTACTTGTTTTAGCCCAATATTATTATCGAAACTTAGAGTTATACCCGATAACATAAAAACTAAAAATACTAGAGTAATAATAATTAAAACCAACTTATAAGCGTTTAATCTTCTTGTAGTTTTTTGCATAAAATCCCCCTATGCATTTCATTATTATACCCTTTTTTTTGATAATTACAAGTTTAAAAAAAGAGATATCAAGATATCTCAATTAGAGTATTACTATTTGGATAAGTATTGGCTGGGTCTATCATGTTTAATTGTTTTTCAGAATTGTTACGGTTATCATTTACTATTTTTACCTTACCAGCTAGCAATTTAACATTACAACAGCTGTCTTTCCCAGTTCGACTTTGTGATCTAATTATTAGTTGTGAATCTTCGATACTATCTAGTAATGTTACGTTGTTATAGCAAGAATGTTTATATTCTTTGCCATTATATTTTATTAATAATTGGTACTTTTTAGGGTTTCTAATATTGCATCTTGGAAGATAATCTTCATAAGTGATTAATCTTCGCGGCAATTTGAATCCTTCTAATTCTTTATTTAAATATTTTAGTAATCCTTCTTCACCGTAAATAAGTATAGAAGTATTATCCGTTAAATATTTGGAAATGATTTTTTCTGATGCGTAGCCGGTTTTATAGCCGTCTACAACTTCATCGCTTATAACTATTTCTAAATTAATTCTTGATGACTGATTAGACATTTCTTGTAATTCTTGGCGAAACGCTATTTCAGAATATTTTTTTACACTATAAATGATATTTAAAGTAATTTTTAGACCACTACTTAGTATTCTTTTAGCTAACGAATAAACAGCGTTTATTCCATAGTTTGTACATATAGCTATTATATTATCATAATCCCTTACACTATTATAATATGCGTTTCCATATAAGCCATTTATTGTAACTTCTTTATTTCCTTTTATATTGCGTAGGTATTCGGATACTAATCCCTTTTCTTTTTTTAAAACACTTATTGTATATTCTGATTCTCCCTGATTTTTGCTATTTATAATATAATAAGGCCGAGAATAATAATTACCTGCAATATAGGTTGATAAAACAAGGTATTCCCCAGGGCGATGTATTGGAATATTGCGATTGTTTTTGGGCGAAAGTGTTATTATTGTATTTTCGTCTCTAACTTCTTTGCTCTTTATATAAAAGTTTTCTTGAACAATAGTTATTTGATTGGCAAGTTTTTCAATCGGACTTGATGCTGGTACAAAAGAATTGTCCCCACTATTTATGAAATTGTTACGATTAGAAAGGAGGTTTTTAAAGTCTTTTTCATCAAGCTTTGATAACTTTATATTTTTCTCGTATTTCATGTGCTCACCCCTTTATAATTCTTTCAGCAATGAATTTACTCGTTAGAAGCATATTATTGAGTGTTGTTCCCATGATTCCATATTGACTGCAAAAGTATAGTCCTTTGATGAATTCTTCAGCAGGATAATTCGCCAGTCTCATTAAGGCGTTATCAAGAGGCTTTAGTTTATGGCCAAAGCAATTCGCATCTTGATAATGTTTATAATAATCAACAGGAGTAACAATTTTTATTTCTTCAATATAATCTCTAATTCTAATGCCTGCTTTTTCTTCAAAAGCGCTTATTAAGTTATTAGCTATATCGTCAATATTATTATTATACTTCTCGCTAGTGATATAGTTTTCAAATGTTCCACCAAAGAAGTAGGTCTCAATAGTAATTATGGAAGTCCCTTTTGGAGATATATTGGCATTTAGCAAGTTATTAACAGTAACTATACTATTGTTATTATTTATACTGGTCATTTTATTATATTCAACATCACTATCAAGATTATTATATATGTAGTATCTCGAGTCTTCTAGTTCTAGTTCTTTTGGATTTCTATTTAAGCCAATATAAATAGTAAATGGGGTTCCGTCATTTTTTCTTTTATTGCATAATTGAAGAGCTTCTTTTGTTACTTCGTTTTTTTCTAATAACCCATTAAATACTTTAGACGGATTTAATGCAGTAATAAAATTAGATGTATAATAAATCTCATTATTAAGTAAGACTCCAGTTACTTCGTGATTTAATGTTATTATCTTATTTAATTGGACACCATTTATGTAATTTCCTCCCTGTTTTAAATATTCTTGAAATATTTTAGCAGACAGTTCTTCGTATCCTTTTTCGGGGACAACGATATTATAGCTTACTAAATTATACATGTATGCAGCATAGTCGACGAATGATAGTTCTGTTTCAGTGGCACCAAAATGTATCCAACAAGCATTGATTATCTCCTGAGCAGGTATTGGCATATCTATATAATCCAAAACTTCACTAACTGATTTATTAACAATTTTAACAAAGTTGGGATACTCCGATTTTAGTCTTTTTTCATCGACATCTTCTTCAATAATACTGTTTAGGGCATCGCGGCATTCCTCTGCGAGGGAGAAAAAGGTTCTAACACTTTGCTTGCTTCCTGGGATATATCCTTCAACTGCATCTACGAAATTATCTATACCAACTGGTAATAGATATTCTTTCTTTGTGCCTGTTTCTTTATTGATTGCAATAATATGGAATAATTTATTGTCAGATATAAAGTTTGGTTTTACAGCCATTTCATAGAACACCTTATTTACTAAATCATTATCATCAGTAATATCAAAAGACAAAGTATATATATTATCAAATGTAAAACGATGCTTATTGATGTGCTCAGTAAAATTACCAACTCTGTTATCTTGGTTGACTAATAATACTCTTTTTTCTTTTTTTAAAATTAGTAAGGCAGTAATAAGACTAGCTAGGTCATTCCCATATATTATAGCATCGTAACTATCCATAATATCCCTCTATTCTAGATAAATTATATCATATTTATACTTTTATAAAAACAAATAATCTAGCATTATTGCTAGATTATCTAAGATTTGTATTATAGATTCTTTTGTAGTTTATTAACAAATACATAAGGGTTAATATAATTAGTAATATATTAGTTGCAGTGAATACAAGTAATAATACTTTATAGTTATCAACTGAGTTAATGATGAACATACTACATATAACTATAATGTTAACTAAGAGGGGTATATAAGTAATTATTCTATTCTTTATAATAACGTTAGAATCTTTCTCTTTATAGTTAATAAAACGAAAATCTAGTACTAACCCTAATAAACTTATAAAAGTAGTAAATAACACCGGATTAATAATTAATATGACAGATGTTATAAGATTGGGTCTATAAAATATAAAGGCAACAATAAAATTGATCAATATTACTGGTAAGCTTGTTAAAAGATTTACGAGGTATTTAGATAATAAGAGTTTGTAAAATCTTATTGGCAAACTTTTAAAATATATAATATTGTTTTTTTCTAGTGACAAAGAATTGATGGTAGTACAAGATATAGCAGCAACAAACGATAAAAACAACATTAAATAATAACCAAAATTATGTGTTTTTGCCAACGATTCAGTATTTATTATCACTGATATTATTAAAAAACTAATGCTAAAAACTATTGATAAATAAAGACTGCTTCGAAAATATGGTTTATTATTGACTAAGCTAATTATATCTTTATGAATCAAACTGGTTAAATATCTTTTTCTTCTACCGGGTCTAACTTTCTTGTTGGTATTAGTTTTTACCCCTTTTATTCTAGATAATAAATAGTTATAGTTTATGGAAATCTTTTTAATAAATAAGCTAAATAGAATTATTGGTAAGAATATGAGAAGCAAGGTTGTTATAGGATTGTTACTTATTAGAGATTCTTTAAATAGGTATATAAATGGATTTAAAAATGATAACTTTTTAATAATGGTATTGGGGGAATTATTCCCGCCTCTGAATAATAAAATAACTATAAGAAATAAGAGTGCGATTATAGATATTTTGACAATATTTTTCTTTAGACCTTTCTTATAATAGGAATCAATAAAAGCGTATATTGTACCAATAATAATTGGAATAATAGGAAGGGTTATTCCCGCCAATATACTTATTAAATAGCTTGTTTCATTTAAATTAACAGTATTCTTAAGAGCATAGAAAGTAGGAAACATGATAATAATTGTATATATCAAATTCTTTATATAAGGCATAAATAATTTGCTAATTATAATCTCTGTTGATGTAAGTGGAAGTGAAAAAAGGAAATCGTCTTCAACTTTGTATAATAGAATCTCTTTGATACTACTTATACTATTAACCAAGGTGATTGCTACGGCTATTATATAAGAAAAAACTAAAGCATTGTATTTTAAGGGCAATAAATTAGTTGTTGCAACAATATAAACTATATAGGCAATTATAATACCGGTTATTCCAAAGAATACAAGTTTCGTTTCGGAAGAATCTTGGAGATTATTTTCCTTGGCAATTTTAATCTTATCGCTATTGGTTGAGGACGATATTTGTATCATTATCAATCTTAATAAATGAATCATACTAACTCCATAAACGTTTCTTCAAGGCTTCTATCGTTTATCACATCTGACATCAAACCTTGTTTAACTATTTTTCCCTTAATTATTATAGCCACTTTATTGCATAGTTTTTCGGCCACTTCTAAAACGTGTGTGGAGAAAAAGATTATTTTTCCTTCCTCAGCCTTTTTCCTCATTTCTTCTTTTAATACAAAAGCAGCTTCAGGATCTAATGATGCAAATGGCTCATCTAATATATACACATCCGGATTATGCATAAATGCAGCTATTAAGATTAGTTTTTGTCTCATACCATGTGAATAACTGGAAGTTAAGTTATTTAGTTCTTCCTTTAGCATAAAACGTTCTGAATAGTACTCGACAGCTTTATTTCTCTCTTCATATGGAATATCATATATGTCAGAAATAAAATTCAGATATTCAATTCCGGTTATATTTTCATATACAGCAGGCTCATCAGGGATATAGGCGATTTTCTTTTTAAACTTTAGCGGCTTTTTAATAATGCTAATATTATCTATTAAAATATCACCAGAAGTAATATGGTTTATACCAACAATCGACTTAATTGTCGTAGTTTTCCCGGCCCCGTTACTGCCAACAAAGCCAAAAATATCCCCATTCTGAATTTCTAAAGAAATATTATCTACTGCTTTTTTTCCCTTAATATACTCTAAGGAATAATTCTTTATTTCTAACATATTTTCCTCCTTTTATTTTATTTCATCGAACAATTTGGATAAGCTTAAGTTGTCATCGTCTTCAATTACTTCGTACATTAATCTATCATTTTCTTTTAGTAAGCTTTTTTTAATTGCCCCATTTTCAGAAACCAAAAGTATACTATTTCCCTCTACTCCGAAAGCCAAATAGAATTTGGCTCTTCTAACATCTTCCAACAAATTTTTATCATAGCTTTTTCTTTTTACTTTATAAAAGCTTTTCATTTTTTTAGAGCGAATACATTGTAGAGTAGCATAAATGTGTTCATCCAAATGTGGTTTATTGCTAGAACACCACATGTTATGAAAGTCATCTACTACTTTTTCTATTACTACACAATAAAAGCCTGAATCTTCTACTATGGCCAAATAACGATTGCCGAGTTTCTCCAGAAATCTAACATTGTCTTCGAGTTTTATTCCTCTAGCAATAATTTTTTTATGAAATAGTTCATCGATATTATCTTTATCTAGATTAAACTTGATTGGTTTGGCAGAATTATACATTTCGACGTTGTTGTCAAAAATAGCAAACATTTCTGAGAGATAAGTATTCATTGCGCGTGGTAAGTAAGAAAATGTTAAAGCTAATGGGTCAATTAAGGCAGACCATTTTAGAGGAAGAAAACGATCATAAATATATTCTTTAGGTTCTTTAGGTTTAATTCTGTTAGTAAATATTACTCGGTCTCCTAAAATACGCTCATCAATTGCTTTAGATGAATCTAAATCTATTTTTAATAATAATTCTACTAAACGGTTAGCAAAAAAAGATGCAACTAATTGAGAGTTTGTATAAAGATCTAAATGTTTTGGATCTACAAATTGTAAATCATACCATACGATTTTGTATGCCTTTATTTTTTCTACATAATCAAATCGTATATATATATTCTTATTACTATATGATATTAGTTCTATAGTTAGATAATTAATATGACTCTTTTTTGTTAAATATGAAGATATTTTCTTAAGTATGTTTTTTCTATCAGTCATAATTATCCTCCTTTACTACTTGTTGTTATTTTTATCTTGTTTAGCGACGTCTTTTAGCCTTTTCTTTTCTTCTTTATACTTCTTGCGAGCTTTAGACTTGTCATTTTTAAGACGAGCTCTTAGGCTATTTAACAAATTTTCTGAAGCCTCAAAGTTAAATGCTGATACAAGTCTTTTGTATAATCCTCCCCTTGAGACAAGCTTTTCTCTTACCTTCTTGGTAATCTCTTCAGTACTATCTTTATGAATTGATTTGGCAACATTTTTAAAACTAGTTATAATCTGTAAGGAAACTAGCATATCGATTATGAAGATAGCCCCTAGTATGATGGCAATAATATTTATTATACTAGAAGGTATTGATACTAGTATTGGTTTGAATATTGGATGAATAATATATATAACTGCTAAGGCTCCGATGCCAAATGATAAAGCGTTTTCTAGACATATTCTTCCTGCTATGTTAAATTTTTTATCAGAATAATCCCACCATCTTGCTTTAAATAGCTTTTCCATTAGCCAAGATGTAATATATTCTAAAACAGAGCAGATAGTAGCCGCCAAGACAAATACAACTAATGGATCTTCTTTGTATTTAGGAAGCAATAATATGAATAGTAGGCAGCCAAATCCATAGATTGGACAACAAGGGCCGATTAAGAAACCTCTGTTCATTAGTTTTTGAATGCAGTAATAAACGTAGACGCTTTCAATAATCCATCCTACAAATGAGTAAATAATAAATATTACGAATAACATACTTAATGAATATTCCATAATTTCACTCCTTTTCCTAATATTATATATAGCCAAAGCATTATACTAAAAGCTATATAAAAATAAAATTTGATTTTCTTGGTTTTGTGATGAAATGTTAGCATCCCTATTATTGCACCAATTGGGCTGCCAGCCATTATTATCATAAAAAGAGAAAACTCGCTTATTCTATTTTTGTTTTTAATTGCAAAATATTTATCAGCCCCAAATAACACAAAAGTTATAACGTTTATAATAATTAAGTATAGTTTTATTTTATTCATAGGCATCACTAATATTATAATCGAAAACAACTATAAAAGAAAGACTATCATTTGTTTTTGATAGTCCTTCTCTTATTAAGCTTTTGACTTTTAATATATAATCCAAATATAAGGATTAAAGAAATGAAAGCAATTATTACTAATATACCTACTTTTAAGATAATGCTGTTATCTTCTTTTTTCTTAACAATTACTTTTTCTTTAACTTCTTCTTTTGGAGGTTCTTCGATTACTTTCTTTTTTCCCACAACCCCGTATTGACTTAAATGCGGAGTTTTAAAGACTACGTAATCTCCTTCTATCTCACCATTTATATATTCGCTGACTTCGCCAGAATCAGAAATATAAACGACTTTATAACTTTCATATTCTTCTGTATTTACGCTATCTAACTTTATTTTTATTGTATAGTTGTTATCTTTAACTTTAACCGTCTTCTTACCTTTTTTTATAGTAATGTCGTATAAGTTAAGAATGTCCCCTTCTGTTATTTTACTATTATATTCTTCTTTTTTAGAACTTAAATCAGCAACTTTTAATTTATACTTTTTCTCCAGTTTTTTGGAACTAATTAACGTAACTTTTTCAGTCTCAAGAGTTGTGGCCGCTGGCATTTCTTCTTTTTCTTCTGTCTTTGGTTCTTCTTTAGGTACCTCTTTTGGTTTTAATAGGCCATAACCATCTTCTACCATAGAATCCAAGTCTGTTGTTATATAGGTTCCAATCCATGCCGGCGTAATACTAATAGGTATCATATTTACATAGTCGGGAGCTGGAATAAGTTGATAATCCTCTTCTTTAAATTCTTCTGGCATAGTATTGTCTGCTTTAAGATTATTATAATCTTGAGCAAAAGCATTTAATGTTCCTTCATATATTTTTTTGTCTTGATTTACTATTATTCTATTATCATAAACATAACGATATACTTTCTCCCCATTATCTGTTTTTTTAATATAAGAATCTTCTTTAAATTTAAGATTTCCTTCACCTACAATAGTTATATTGCTATCTAGACTTAGTAGGTTTATGAAATTATCTCCACTAATACTAATAGTTAGAGGATTCCCATAATTAGATAAGTAATAAATATTGCCATTGTTTAAATAAATGGTGTTGTCTTCTTTGCTGTAGTAAATACTTTCTTCTTTTTTACCATAGTCTTTGTCTTTACAAATATAAATATCTTCGTCTAAACTAGACTGCAACTTTAGTGATGCTAAAACATCACAATCGTTAATACTCAAGGCATTTACTTTAAATACTAATAGGCTTATTATTAGTAAAAATGCCATTTTTTTTCTATTCATAAATAAATCTACCTTCTACTCTCTTTTAAGGGGGAGCGTCTTAATATTACCACTATTAAAATCAAAAAAAAAGAAAACTATGGCTGGTATAACTTATATATATAACTATAAATTATTGTTATAAGCCGCACCTAATAACTCCTCATCCTCCATTATTTCGGTATAAAAATGTTGTATTTTCGACTTATATTTCGCTATTTCTAAAAGGTTTTCTTCGGTAGTTTCTATTTGGTCAAGTAGCAATCGCAATGCAGCTATTTTCTCACCAAATTCTTTTACTTCTTGAATTTGTAGCTGACTCGTTAAATAATTATTTAATATGTAAAAATGATCTTTTTCCAATTGAAAAAACTGTTTTCTTATTTCTTCAATCATTTGATTAGACTTATCCATACTATTATCTCCAAAACAAAGACAGCTATACAACTCATATAGTTTTTTAATATTGTTTTTTTAGATGGTTTAAAATAAACATCTAGGTAATCGTTTGGGTTGATATTAATCTCAATTGTATCATCGATATTTGGAATATTCTTAACATATCCAAAAGGATAGTTTATTTCAAATCTATCTCCATTGATAACGTAACTTAGAACTGGGTAGTATATATCCTTTTCAGTATTGGGATTCTTTATTAAATCAATAATTTTAGCTGATACTATCATTTTGTGAGTTTTCATATATTGTTTTAATGCTAAGTGATATATTATCATTGTTATTAATAGGATAAGAAATAGAGAAACTGTAAAGAATAAAATGGTTATTTTATAAAGAGGAATCTTTGTAAAGCGATAAAGAATTACTGAAGCAGCTAGGCTTATGCCAATGGGCAGTACAATAGGAGAAAAATTGCTTTTATTAATAAATAAAAGGATTCCTATAATTGTGACTAATACAGCCGCTATGGAGAGCATAAGTTGGTAATTATCCTTTAACCCGATAGCTATTATTAATAAAAGAGCTCCTAATACAAATATAATATTGTCTATTATTTTTTTCATTTTCTACCTCTTTTCAGGAACCGGATCGTAGCCAAAGGTTCCAAATGGGTTACATCTTATTATTCTTTTTATTGCTAGGTAAGATCCCTTGATGCAACCGAATCTTTCAATGGCTACAATAGCATAATTTGAACAGCTCGGTTCATGGCGGCAGTGATTATGAAAATCACCAGGAATTACCTGATATAGTTTTATTAATCTTATCAAAACTTTTTTCATTCAATCACCAATTTTATATTAGCATTAAAAAAAATAAAACTCAATGTTTTATTTTCCTTCTCAATCTCTGCAGATATGATAACTCAAATATAATACTTCTAATCTCTATAAATACTGGAGTGAAGATATAATAAGCTGCTAAAATAGCTTTTTAAGTCCCATTTTTTCTGCTTCTTTTCGATATGCATCTTTGTCGTGAAAACGAAGATTTTCTAAAGCAGTAAGACTTGAAGGGTTAGGGAATCTATTCTTCTGATAATATATTTGCTCATCATACATATCTAAATTAAAATTTATCCATCTATTTATTGCCTCATTGTTTTCTTCCCTATGGTCCATATCAAAAAATATTCTGTTTAATCTATTCGCATAATAATATCCATTTCTTCTAATACTTTCGGATATATTTAGTGGAGAGATTTTTAATTTGGAACCATAAATCCTATTTAGTTCGGCTGTAAAGGAAATATTTTGTAAAATACGAGCCGTTCTTCCATTTCCGTCTTCAAATGGATGAATTCTAACAAACAACAGGTGGACTAAGGCTGCCTTTATAAACGGATTGCTGAATAATTCCCCTGCTTTGCGAGTACGATAATAATTCAGAAATGAAGCCATAAACTCTCTTATATCTTCACTTTCTGCTCCATACCAATATGGCTGGTATGTGTGGTCATCTAAAAACACGCCTACAGAAGCAATTCCTGAGCGATATTCTCCAACTACTTTTGCGTTTGTTCCGCTTCGTTTACAGACAAATTCATGAATTCTTTTGATCTTATTATGACTAATTGTTGCTCTATCAAAAAGTAAATCGGCTATAGTTAATTCTTTTGAGGAGAACCTATGATTTTCCAATTTGCTTGATTCTTCAAGTTCTACGAGCCCACTATCTAACCAATAACTAATAATTGACTCCATTCGGTCTCCAAAGAAGTACTTCAATTTAGAAAGGTACTGTTCGAAGGCTTTTGCCGTCTCCTCAGAATGCAATAACGTATCCTTGCTCAGTTCAATTTGTTCTACATAGTCACGAATACTAAAATAACTGACTCTTTTAGGATTAATCCATTCCGGATTAATGTGAATATTTTGGCTCATAAATATCCCTCTTTTTATTAAAGCAAATTATATTAAATCTTAGTGTTTTTGTCAAAAAAAATATAGAAAGAATCCTTTCTATATTTTGTTATATTTTCTTACATTTATGATGCGACCTATTGTTATAAAGATAATAGCAACTATTCCGATTAATAGCATGTATATAGCTTTATCTACTGTATTTGGATTGATATTTTTGCTGCTATCATCATCAATTATAGGTAAAGTACTATATACATTTACGAAATTAGTTGATCCATTTAAATATTTATATGTCGAATTAACACTCATTGTTCCATCGCCATTATCTTCTAAGATAAGGGTTAATAATAACTTGTTGTTATCGATTATTATGCTTTGATCTTCTGTACTCATTTGTACTATTTCGTAGGTATATGTTCCTGGTCTTGTATATGTTATATTTGAGAAGTAGATATTACCATCCGCATCATTTCTAACCGCTTCGCTATAACCATTAGTTATACCATCTGAAGTGTCAGTTATTAAGAATAAGAACTCATTATTCTCTAGTGTTCGATCCTTTAAGACTACATTGGCCTTAGGAGCAAAATTGGCTTTAGTTGCATAGTTATTATTATATATTATTTGCGTAGTTGCCAATACGATTGTTCCGCTTGTTTTTAATATACCATTTTCAACAGCTGCATCGCTATCCTGAATAGTTGAAGTATAATAATCTTGCGTTTTTTCTTCAACAACATAATTACTACCAATAGGTAATTCTTCAATTACTATATATTCGTTATGTTTTAGAGATACTTCATATGTACTATTTCCTTCGTCATCCGTTGTTAAATTTTCTAGGGACTTGGAATCTTGATTTGTTACTATATAACTACTATTAGGAGCTGCTCCTTCAACTGATATTTTGTAATCGAAAGATTTATCCGTATTTATATAGTCTCCAGTATGGGTATTCTTTATCAATAAGCCTACTTTAATGAAGATATTATTAAAGGTTATTTCATTATATTTTTTACCTGTTGAATCATATATACTTACCTCAGTGTTAAGGCTTCCAACACCGTTATCGGTAACTTTAACTATGGCTGTATAAATAGTTGAATCATAAAGAATTCTTTCGTTATCTCCTCTAGTCTCGGTAAATGTATAGTTATATGTTCCTATTTCATTATCGTAATTAATTGTTGGGAAAGTAACTATACCACTTGTATTATTTCCTAAAGAAGTTGTAGCGTCATTAATTTTCATGTTTACTTCAAACATATCTTCTTCTAATTCTTTATCGTATCTAACTTTAGCAGTTGGAGTATAAGAACCTACTGCAGAATAGGAATTTAAGAAATTGTAAGTTCGCAAGTGTTCTTCGCTGTTTTCATCGATTGTATCTTGAATTCCCATATTTGTAATTGTTCTATTAACAATACTTGTTGTATATCCATCATAACTGTCTTGTGTAATACTAATGCTATATCCGCCAGGTATGTTAGTAATTAATAGTTCACTATCTGATTTTAGAGTAAAGCTATAATTTGCTTTGCCATCTTCACCTATAGTTAGTTTACTAGCGTCTTTTGTTACTCCATTAATAGTATACTGAGGAGTATAAGTACCTTTGGCGTATTCAGGAGCATCTATTTGTAGAGTATAATTAAAGTCTTTAGTTTTATTAGCCAATGGTCCTTCTAAAGTATTAGTTATTTTAAGGTCTGTTACTTTTCTATATACGATACTACCGTATTCTAGTGTTCTATCAACTATTTTATGATTATTATCATAAGGATTTAACATTTCCACTTTGGTACTAGGCGTATAATAAGTATTATTGCTAGCATTATTAGGGATAGTCATGTTATATGTTAGTTCAACACTAGTATTAGATGCTAATGTAGCGATATTCCAGGTAATTGTATTACCGGAATGAACACCAGAATTAGTAATACTTGTATCATCAATAGTTACGCCACTAGGTAATGTTTCTATAACTGTAATATTTTTAGCATCTATATCTATATCATTGGTTACTTTTACCATATTGGTAATTGTTTCGCCTTTATTAACATATGTATCACCACTACTAAAAATATTATTATTATAGATGGTTTTAGTAGAATGAACAGCGCTAATACTTGGTATATTGGCTCTATTATATGTTTTTATCTCATCAGTAATAAAAGCTTTATTAGATATTTTATTTATACTACTTATAGATGTAAATTTAGCATTATCTTCTGTTAAATTAGTAGCATCAAAATGAACAGGTACGAAGATATATAGGTTTGTGTCTGCTGTTAATGATGTAATGTTAAAATCTAACGAATTGTTGGTATTTGTATAAGTTATGTTACTATCAAGACTGTGAAGATTATTAATATCTGTATAATATTTAATCTCATTTTGATTAATTGTAAGATTATTTGATAGTTTAGAATTAATATTTACATTGTTATAATCAACAGAATCAGAGTTAGTTATATGGAATAGATATCCTAAATTTTCATTTATAGAAACATATGTTGATTCTGAACCACGGCCATACTCTGTACCATTTATAGACTCTTTTGGAACCACATCTAATGATATACTCGCATCTTCTAATCTAATAGAAGAAGTATTAGACGTGATCTTTTTTACTTCACCCAATGTAGTAAATTTTATTAGTGAATTATTATATGCTGATTTACCAATATCATTCTTATTAAGAGTAGATGTCATATTTAAGTATATGATTGGGATTTTAATTCCTACGAAATTAGTGGCGCTACAATCAACAGCTACAGCTTTAACATTGGCCATATT
>JAEEGL017353835.1_pt1 | contig 26503 bp, 16 predicted proteins | sample 9134231 | NCBI WGS metagenome assembly JAEEGL01 (sample SAMN16246548, study PRJNA631951) | gut metagenome | biome: gut microbiome; feature: rumen; material: fiber-attached | host: Bos | place: Iran: Karaj | collected 2018-10 | reverse complement strand
AGCGATATGCTGTTCGACATAACCAACGTCGACAACACGGTGAGCTTTGCCGACCGCCTTGACAACTACACCTACTTCATCTATAAGCTGAGGCACATCACTATCTGCCTCACGAAAAAATACATCGAATCCCCTGCCGGAAACTTCACCGACAAGCTCGATTTCAACATCGGAGATGACATAAAGACCGTGCTCGAAAAATCGGCAGTCAAGCGTGAGCCTGTCTCGGATTCATATTTCAGCTCGCTGGATATCCTCCCTGTTTTCGACACCGAGAGGAACTACTCCGTTGCGTATTACATATCGCCGCTGCACTATAACGACAACTTCTTCGGCTACTCGGCGATATCCTTCGGCAAGGAGCCTATAAGCTTCAGCACGCTCTATCTCCAGTGGATAAACTACGTGAACGTAGCGCTCGAGCAGCTCCGCGTTAAGGCGATGATGAACCGCACTATCTCGACAGCCAACCACGCGCTTCTCTACGACGAGATAACGGGACTTCTCAACCGCAACGGCATGGAAAAAGCCGTGACAAGCCTGAAAGACGAATGGAGCCGCAGCGGCAGAACGATAGACTTCATACGCATACACCTCACCGGTCTCAGCAAGACCTATTTCCAGAGCGGCGAGGACAAATGCCAGAGGATATACGCAGCATTTGCGCGCAAGCTCTGCGAGTGCATAACTTCTGAGGAGATATGCGGCGCATGGTCGAATAACACATTCGGCATAGTCACTCCCCTGCCGAACCGCGCCGAGGAGCTCTTCAACGCCGTTTCCGAGAAGATAAAGGCATCGCAGTTCAGCGACGGCGAAAGCTGCAACGTCGACTTCTCGCTCGGACAGTTCAGCCAGCAGATAACGCCGGATATAAGTCTCGGCAATGCAATGCACAAAGCGGCAGTCAATCGGGTATTCACCTACAGCATATCAGAAAGCAACGCGAACCCGCAGTTTGACAAGCTCTGTATGCTCAGGAACAGGATAATGAAGAATCCCGAGAATCCGTGGAACATCAGCGAAATTGCGGAAAGTCTGTATCTCAGCAAGAGCTATCTGCAAAAGATATACAAATCCTACTTCAACAAGAGCATAATCGAGGAGATGATAGAGTTCCGCATAGAAAAAGCGAAGGGACTCCTTCTCCAGACCGGCATGACGGTCACGGAGATATCCCGCGAGTGCGGATATTCATCGTATAATTATTTTGTCCGGCAGTTCAAGCTCGCCGAGGGAGTATCGCCCTCCGAGTTCCGCGAAAGCGAAGCCGCGAAGCAATAAAAACGGCTCCCGGATAAGCGAAAAAGCCATAAAGAAGCATTGACTTCTTTATGGCTTTTTCTAAGTGAATAATGAATAGTGAAGAAAGAATAAAGAATAATTGTTGTATCCGCTTCGCGGATATATTTAAAATTCATCGCCGCAAGGCGATACCATTATTATTCACTATTCACTTTTCTTTCTTCTTTATTCATTTAGAGGGCGTGATATATTTCTATATCACGCCCTCGCTTATCAGTGAGCCGGTTTTTATTATGCTTATTCAGCCGCAGGAGTTTCCTCTTCGGCAGTTTCGGGAACTATCACTTCAAAGTAATATCCGTTAGCCTTAGCGAAATCCTCGGTGAAAGTCTCAGCGTAACCGTAGAATGCGGAAAGCTCAGAGCAGTCGCGGAATGCGAAATCGCTGATGTACTTCATACCGGTTCCGGCAGTAACAGTCTTGAGAGCCGTACAGCCGGTGAACGCACCGGTGTCAACAGCAGCAACGCTGTCGGGGAGCTCTATCTTCGAAAGCCCGCTGCACTTGTAGAATGCGCCGCCGCATATCTCATTAACGTTAGCGGGAACAGTAACAGAGAGTATCTCGCTGTGGTAAGCGAAAACGTCCTCGCCGATGACCTTAACGCTCTCGGGGATAACAACGTCCTCATCGGAGCCGTTATATCTTACGAGTATGCCGTTACCGACTATCTCGAACTTGTTGTCCTTGAGGTAGCTTGCCTCAAAGCGTGAGCCTGTGAAAGCTCTGCTGCCTATTTTTTCAACGGAAGCGGGAATCGTCATATCTCTTGCCGAAGAGTTCATGAACGCGCCGCTCTGTATCTCCTTTAAGCAGTCAGGGAAGTATACGTCCTCGAGGTCAGGGAAGTTCTTGAACGCATTCTTTCCGATAACTGTAACAGGCTTGCCCTCTATCTGAGCGGGAATCGTTACATACCAGAGGTGCTTATCCCACTTTGTGACAACGACGTGGTCGTCCTCGACTCTGTACTCGATGCCTCGTGTAGGTATATACTTCATGCCGTTGTTTATAGCATAAACAGAAGTATTCGTGCTTACCTCTCCGCGGATAGTCATATCCGGAGTGCGGGTGTAGACGGTCTTTCCCTCTTCATTCACAGAAGAATTCCAGCCGACCTGACGTCCGACATTTACATTATTGTAGTAGTTGGTTTCCTCAAGAAGGATATCCGTGAGTTTAGGACAATCGAGGAATGCCGCATCGTAGATATCGAACAGACCGCCGTATGCGGAGGTATCGACCTTTTCGAGTGCCGAGCAGCCAGCGAAGGAATACGCTCCGAGGGAACGTCTGCCAGCCTTTTCAAAGACTATCTCCTTGACAGAAGAGCAGTCTCTGAACGCATTGTCGCCGATATTTCCTATTTTTGCCGGAATAGTAAGGCTCTCGAGCGAAGAGCAGCCTCTGAACGCATTTGCGGGAACAGGCACCGAATTTGTGAGCTTTGAGAAGTCAACAGCCTTGAGTGACGCACAGTCCTTGAATGCGCTGTCTCCGAGAGAAGTTAAAGTCTCGGGGAAATCGAACGCTGTCAGAGCCTTACAGCCGCTGAAGGCTTTTTCGCCGACCGTTTTTATAGTTCCGCCGGTCACAGATTTGAGTGCCGCGCAGCCCTCGAAGCAGCTTGCGGGAACAGTCTCAACGCCCTCAGGGAGGGATATCTCAGCGAGCGAAGCGCAGTTCTGGAAAGCGCCCTTTTCGATGACAGTAACGCTGTCGGGGATAACGATCTTCTTTGCGCCGGCATTCTTGAATGCATATGCCTGAATCTTTACAACGGGGAGCTTCTCTATCTCGGCAGGGATAGTCAGTGTCTCAGCCTTAGGGTCGCAGCCGGTGATAACAACGCTCTCGCCGTCAACGACATAGCCTAATCCGAGCTCGCCGTAATCGACCTCGCCGAAGAGCTCGAACGAGATATTATTCGCATTTGCGTAGTCCTCAGCGATAGAGTTGTAATAGCCCTTGATAACGAAGCCCTCGACGAGCTTGTCGCCGTCGTAGCCGAAAGCCTTTGCTCCGATAGAAGAAACGTTATTGAGGATGACCGCAGCCTTCATGCCTGCGCAGCCGAGGAAAGCATTCTCAGCGATAGTCTTTACATTTGCGGGGATAGTTATCTCTTCAAGAGAAGTACACTTCTGGAAAGCGAGCTTGTTTATAGCTGTGAGTGCAGTCGGGAGCTTTACGCTCTTGAGAGCGGTACAGCCGTTGAAGCAGCCCTCGGGGAGGACCTTTATGCTGTCGGAAAGAGTAACGTCTGCAAGTGAAGTACAGCCGCTGAACTCATAAGTTCCGATCTCGGTGACAGTCTTGGGGAGCACCGCCTTAGTGAGCGAAGTACAGCCGCTGAACACCTCAGCCGCCATGCTTTTGACACCTTCGGGGATAGTTATCTCAGGAAGAGCCTTACAGCTTGAGAAAGCATTGTTCTCAATAGTTGTGAGTGATGACTTCTCAGAGAATGTGACCTCTTCAAGTGCCGCACAGCTTACAAACGTGCGGTCTCTGAGAATAACAAGAGAAGCCGGTATATTGACTGATTTAAGCTTTGAGCAGCCTGTGAATACTCTTTGGTCAGTTTCCTTTATAGAGTCGGGGAGCTTGATAGCTTCAAGACCCGAGCAATTCTGGAAAGTCTCATATCCGAGAGTTGTCACAGTCGCGGGGAGGTTTATATCGTGGAGAGCCACGCAGCCGCTGAACGCTCTTGTATCGACCTTTGAAGCCACAGAGCCCTCTGCGAATTCAACAGTTTTGAGAGCCTTGCAGCCGTTGAACATCTCATAGCTGACAGTCTTCAATGCAGCCGGAAGCTTGATAGTTTCGAGCGCAGTGCAGTTGTAGAACTCCGAGCCGTTAACGGTTTCAAGAGTTGAAGGAAGAGTAACGTCGGTGAGCGACGTACAGCCGTTGAAGCACTCGTAGCCGATAGAAACAACGCCCTCGGGGATAACTATTTTCTTCAGCGATGTGCAGCCCTCGAACATACCGTTGTGAGAACTGCTGTACCAGCCGTAGAATCTGTTCGGGAGAGATGTAACGTTCTTGGATATAGTGACATTTTCGAGCGCCTTGCAGAATTCAAACACCGCACCGCCGAGAGTCGTAACTGAATCAGGGATAACGATATCAACAAGAACAGGACAGCTTGCGAATGCGCCCTCACCGATAGATTCAAGTCCGTCGGGAAGAGAAACGTCAGCGAGCTTGTCACAGCCGGAGAAAGACCATGCACCTATCGACTTAACGCCCTCGGGAACAGTAACAGCGGTCATGGAATCGCAGTTAGCGAACGCGCTGTTTCCTACCTCAGTAACGCCGGAAGGGATAGTGATGCCGCTGAGTGCAGTACAGTTTTCAAACGTGTTGCCGCTGACAGCAGTAAGTCCGGAAGGAAGAACGACATTATCAAGAGCCTTGCAGTTATAGAACGCCGACTTTCCGATGCTGATGACGCTCTCGGGGATAGTCACCTTTTCAAGCGCAGTACAGCCGCTGAAAGCGCTCTCGCCGACAGCAGTTACGCCGTCAGGGATAACGACCTCTTTAAGTCCGGTAAGCCCTGCATACATCGCCTTGCTGATGACCGTCATATTTGCGGGAAGAGTTATCTTCTCGATGCTCTTATCGCCGCTGAAAACGTTCTCGCCGGCAGATTCAAGACCTGCGGGAAGAACTATCTCAGTGAGAGCGGTACAGCCTGCGAATGCATTTGAGCCGATATTTGTTATGCCGGAGGGCATATTCACCTCGGTAAGTGCATAGCAGTTACAGAATGCATATACCGGAAGAGCCGTAACGCCTTCGGGGATAGTTATGCCTTCAAGCTTTGAACAGTCGCGGAATACCGATGCGCCCAAAGATGTTACCTTAGTCGGGAGCTTTACGCTCTTGAGCGACTGACAATTCTGGAAGAAGCCGTAATCGCCGCCGGGAATAGAAGTAATATTAGCCGAGAGCTTGACGTCAGTAAGCGACTTGCATGATAAGAACATACCCCAGCCGACTTTTTCAACCGAATCCGGAATAGTCACTGATACAAGACCCGGGCACTCGCGGAATACACACGCACCCATAGAAGTTACCGTATCAGGGATAACGATGCTCTTGAGTACAGGGCAGTTGTAGAAAGCACCGTCGCCGACAGATTCAAGCTGCTTGCAGTCGAAATTAACAGAAGCGAGCTTTGAACAGCTTCCGAACGCATATGCTCCGAGAGCCTTGACGCCGTCGGGAACAGTCACCTCGGTGACTGCTGTATTATTGAAGCAGTAAGAGCCGATAGCCTCACATCTGCCTGCGAATCTTATCTCCGCAAGAGCAGAGCAGCCGCTGAAAGTGCTCGAGCCGAGGCTCACGCCGTCGGGGAGCTGTATAGCTGTGAGCGAGCCGCAAGCCTGAAACGCCTCATTGCCGATAGACTTTACAGTTTCGGGAAGCGATATCGCTTTCAGAGCCGAGCAGTACGCAAAGCAAGAAGCCGGTATAGCCGCAAGCTCCTCAGGGAATACAACATACTGGAGCTTTGAGCAGCCGTAGAACGTGCTTACACCAAGAGCAGCAGTTTTGCCCTCGAACACAGCCTTGTTGAGCTTTTTACAGTTCTGGAACGCCGACCTGCCGAAAGTAACGTTCTCGGGAACGCTGAGGTATTCAAGACCATCGCTGTCAGCGAAGGAGTACTCACCGAGCGATATATTATCCGGAAGAACGATACGGGTGAGCGCGTCGCAGTTATGGAAAGCATATGCGCCTACGGATTCAGTTCCGGCAGGGAGCTCGACCGCGATGAGCGAAGGGTTCTCAGCGAAAGCGTATGTGCCGATAGTTTTGAGGCTCTTGGGCATAGTTACCGTAACGAGGCTGTTGCAGTTGTAGAATGCCTCATTTCCGATAGCCGTGACAGTCTCGGGGAGTATGACCTCTTTGAGCTGGTCGCAGTTGCGGAAAGCGCGTGTTCCGATAGTTTTCACGCCCTTGGGGATAGTAACAGAAGCTATAGCCTTATCCTTGAAAACGTCGTCTCCTACAGCGACAACGGGAACTCCGTCTATCTCTGCGGGGATAACGACTTCTGTGGCGGAGCCGTTATAAACGGATATCGTTGCATTGCCGTCGTTGTCCTTTTTATACTCGAAAGCGGGCTTTTCAGCGGAAGCTTCCGCCTCAGCCATTTTCGGAGCCGCCTCATACGGAAGCGGTAAAGACTCCGCCGGAGCGGGCTCCTCGACAGCAGAGCTGTCGGGAGCATTTATCTCTGTCTCATTGTCGACGGCGACTGTTCCGAAGCTGCCGAACGGCACGGAAGTAACAGTCAGCGAAGCGCTGAGCACAGCGGAAAGAATATTTTTATTGAGTTTTTTCATGATTTACCTCCCTCACTTCTTTGCGGCTGAGGAACCGCCTGTTGCCGCATTTGAATACATAACGAGGATAGCGGTAGCGTCCTTGGAATCCACCTTGCCGTCGCAGTTAACATCAGCGGCTTTTCTCTGAGCGTCTGTGAGGCTCGACTTGCCTGTTGTAGCGAGAGTTGCATACTCCTCAAGAACTCTTGAAGCGTCGATAGAATTTACCTTGCCGTCGCCGTTTACATCGCCGAGGAGGAGATACGAAACGTCCTCCATAGCGTCGGGAACGTAAGCACCGATGAGGGTATCAGCTCCGTCTACCGCGATAGCGCCCTCAGCGTCGGGATACTTTGTAAGGTCAATGTCGAGAGTTATGCTCTTGCCGGCTGCGACTTCCTCAGTCTCGATAGTATCGAGCAGCTTGCCGGAGGGATATTCAGTTATCTTGAGAGTCTCCTTGCCGGCAGCAGTACCGTTATTCTTAACAGTAACAGCGACAGTGTTCTTATCCTTCTTAACTGCGGATATCTCCATGAGGCTGAATGCGAGGTCAAGAGTGTCCTTGTTGTCGTCGAGGTAAGTATCCTTATCATCAGCTGTATTTACAGTAACGGTATACTCGCCCGTCTTTTCGGGGTCTATATCGAGCTCAGCATAAACGCTGCCGTAGTGGTTTTCAGCGATAGAGACCTCAACGGCCTTGTCGAATATCTTCTTGCCGTCCTTATCAGCAACAGTTACGTGAACGTTCTCCACCGGCTTATCGCCCTTGTTGAAGACTGTGAGGTCAACAGGGAGGGCACTGCCGGGCTTGTAGTAGTTTTTGCTGAAGTAAACATCAGTAAGAGCGATATCCTCAACGTCCTTTACAGCAGTATAAACGATGCTGTTGGAGGAATCAACGGAATCCTCAGAGATAGTCACCTTCTTGCAGTTCATTACCGAGAGGACCTCTCCGCCGTACTCAACAGCGTTTACGCCCTCGATGTAATTATCCTGAGCTGTAAGCTTTACTGCGCCGCCCCACTTGCCGGTCTTGCTGTTGTAAACAGACTCATAGAGGTTTGAAGCGTTCTCGCCGTCAGCCTGTGCCCAGAGAATACGGTTGCCTGCGATAGAGAATCCGCCGGCTGCTGCCGGAACGTCCTCGTCGAAGATAACGGTTGAAGTTGTGAAGTTCTCGCTGCGTCTGATATTGCCGTTGTCAGCCCAGTAGAGGCACTTGTTCTCATCTGCGCCAGCCTTTGCGAATACAGGAGCCGATACATTGCCGGAAGCAACTAAGTAAGCCTGCATATCGCCGAGCTTGTGAACGCGGAGGTCTCTGTCCTCGTTAGTAGAAAGGTCGTTGTCGCAGTCAGTGATATAAACTGTGTAGAGCTCGCCGTTATGCTCCTCAGCAGTGAGCTGAGTAACAGCGCTGAGTCCGGAAGCTAAAGCTGCGGGAGCAGTCCAGCCGCCCTCTCCGAGCTCTGAGTACATGATAGTGTTAGAGTTGTTAGCTCCGTAGAAGTTATTGTAGGTATTTGCTACCCAAACTGCATATACTCTGCCGTTTGCCTCTGCGATAGCAGGAGCGCGGTCGTATACGCTGTCGTTTGTGATGAGTGAAGGCTCAGCGAATGTGAGCTTTTCTGTATCGAACTTGGAAACTGCGATATTCTGAGCAGCAGACCAGTCTGTTACAGCGGATTTTTCTGTAAGGCCCTCTGCGGAGTTCTGATAGATGAGGTACAGATCCTCGCCGTCAGACCAGAGGTAAGGAGCGTGATCGCCTGTCTTGTCAGCATCGACCTGAGCAGGAGCGCTCCAGCCCTTCTCATTGTCGAAAACGCTGTACTTGAGAGTTATCGCATTTGCAGCGTCGCGGGTGCTGTCGCTGTCGAGATATACGAGCACGAGCTTGCCGTCAACAACAGCGAACTGTGCATTTGTGAAATCGTTTGCATTGTCAGCAATAACGCTGAGCGGGAGATAGCCGTTCTTGCTTTCAACAGCAGACTTGCCGCCGCTCCACTTGCTGTCAGCCTTTACAGCCGCGAGCTTGTAGAGGTCCTCGTTGAAGATAGAAGCATAGAGCTGTTCGCCGCTTGCCGAGTTATCATCGTCATCATCATCGCCGGGATAGAGTTCTATCTCGCCGTCGCTGATGAAGCTCTTCTTATACTCGAATGGTCCGACGTAAGCCCTTACGCCGACATCATAATTGAATGTTATCTTGTTAACGCCCATATCCTCGGGAACGATAGAGATAGGAGTTACCTCAGCACCGAAGCCGATACCGCCGTAAACGCCGGCTGCGATCGCGCCTGCAACTCCGACACCGGCAAATACCTCACCGTCTATTTTGCCTGTCAGTACAAGCTTTCCTGTGAAGTCTATCTCACCTGCACCTACGCATTCCATAGTGAATGAAGCGTTAGCAGTGATCTCGCCGCTGATGCCTGCCTCAATAGCAACAGGAACTACTGAAGCTACGAGAATAGTTGTATCCCAGCCGAACTCAAACTCAAGCTTGACCTCGATATTTCCGCGGAAAACGACTCCGCCCTCTGAGATGCACTGTGCAAGGCCCTTCTTCGGGTCATAATGAGCTGCAACGGCGCCATAGATGCTTATCTTAACGTCGTACTCACAGTCCTTGAAGGGATTAGGAGATTCCTTTACCATATCAGCGACTTCGCTGAATGATTTGCCGCGGTACTTGTTCATGATATCGCAGGCTTCCTTGAATTCCTCCTGGATGTATCTGTCTTCCTTGTCGATATCCTCCTGAGACTTGTTAGTCCATCTCGGCTCCTTGTCATCAGGGAACTCGCCGAATTTGAGGTAAGCGAAGCCTTCATCGTCAACGCCGCCGTTTATCGGGAGATTTATCTCCTTAAGACCGAATTTGTGTTCGCCGATGAACGGAAGGTCCTCTGCGAAAGTGATATCAAAGTCATCGCCGAATTCCATTTCGCCGAAGAAGTGCTGACCCTCATAATTGTCGTCCTCAGGATCACCTGCAACGCCGGGAGCCGCAACATAGCCGCTCGGGAGCTGATGACCTACTGAAGCATGGCCGGGAGCCGGAGGATCATCGTCCTCTTCCTCCTCGCCGTCATAGTTGAGGTTGATAGTGTCGATACCGCAGCGGAAGCCGTCGTAGCCGAGAACTTCTCTGATCTTGTAGCCAGCGCTTCTGAGAGTCATATTTTTAAGAGATTCGCCCTCATCGGGGAGCTTGAATACGATATAGCCGTATTCATTTGTACGTCCCTCCTGATCGCCGTACTTAACGTAAGCATTTTCGAGAGGTCTCTCGTGCTTGCCGCCTGTTACAAAGAGTACGAACTCAGTATCGGGGTCGTAGTCGAGCTCAACTATCTTATCGATGATAATGAACTCGGTATTGGGAACTATGTGAAGTGAAACGGGTATTCTTGAACCGTTGAGCACCTTTACAGCGCCGCTTATAACGTCGAGTCTGCTCTCATAGAAAGCGTCCTTGCCGACGCCGTCGATATCTCTGAATACCTGCTCAGCAACGTATATAACGCTGTAGGTCATACCGGGTCTGAGCTTTTCGAGATTCGGCTCATCGGAATCGAGAATGTCGATGTACTTGCCGTCCTTCTTGATGCTTCTCTGATAGATGAAGGGATATGTCGTATCAGTTTTGCCGAAAGCACTTGAGATGATAGCGCCGACGTCAGTGCTCGGGCAGTAAACGTCAACGGGAGAATTATTGGTCATAGAGACCTCAAACTCGAATCTGTTGTTAAAGAGCTGCTCAGGAACAGTGATATCCACCGAAACAGCCTCCTCGCCGTAAACGGTGATAGGCTCATCGGGCTTGAATTCAGCTTCTATCTTCTCACTGAATCTGTCGAGGAATCCGGAGTAAGAAGCCGAGATATCGTATGTACCCTTCTTGTCGCCGCGGATTATCCAGTCTATCTCCTTGGTCTCCTGACCTGCGAGAGTACCGAAATTGACCACAGCAGGGTCGCTCGCCTGACAATCCATAAGGGTAAGACCCTCAGGGAGATTGAGCTTGACTTCGTTTTCAGAGATAGTATACTGCTCGTCAGCGTTGTTCATAATGGTAAGACCTGCGTGGAAGAATTCCTTGAGGAAGCTTGCCTTAATGGGGACAGTGAGAGTGATGAGAGTATCTACCTTGTTAGTAATGGGGTTTATCTTAACGTAAACGGGCTTAGTAACGCTGTCGCCTGTACCGCTGCCTCCCCAGCTTCCGCCCCAGCCAAACATACCAAAGTCGCCGCCTAATACGCCGCCCTTGCTGTTGACGTAGAACTTAGCGCTGCCTCTGTCGCGTTCGTGAGCCTTGTATGTGAGATTCAGCTCTACCTCAACGATATGCTGGTTCTCGGGAGCAGTAATGTCGATGCCTGCCGCCTTTATCTCATCGAGCTTCATGCGCTCCACCTTGAAATCGGCAGTAACGATGTCCTTTTCAGTAACAGTGATATCGAATCTGTTGCCGCTTCCTGCGAGGATAGTACACTCCTTTTCAGCGGGGAGGTAACCGTCGCCGAAAACGCCTATCGTGTGGATACCGGCAGCAGTGTCGAAGAGGACACGACCGTTTGCATCAGTAGTGAGCTTCTTCTGACGGGGAGTTCCGAGGTCGATATAAACGCTGATACCGCCGGCATTCTTGCCGTCAGTAGTTCTTACGACCACCTCGCTGTGACCGATGAGTGTACGCTCGATGACCTCTATCTGCTGTTGGATAGTTGAAACGAGACCCTGCTCATTTGTAACAGTGAGAGTAACAGTGTAAACGCCTGTTTCGGTGTACTTGTGGATGAACTTGGCTGTAGCCGCAGACGTATCGCCGTCGGAAGAGCCGTCGCCGAAGTTGATGCTGATGTTTCTGATGCCGTAGTAATCGCGGCAGCCTGTAGCATCGTAAACGTACTCAACGCCTACCTGCTGGATATTCTCAACAACGAGAGAAGCCTCAGGCGTTGTGTAGATATTGAGAGGAGAAGTCTCCTTCGATGTTACCATGCCGTTCGAGCTGCAAGCCTCAACCTTATAGGCAACAGTGCCGGCAGCATTAACGCTGTAGTCGGTGAAGATGTACTCGCCGTTCTTTTCAGCCTCAGCCTTGAGTGAGCCTATCTTCTGCCACGAGCCTGTATTCGCCTTCTTGTATACATAGTAGCCGAGCGAGAGCTTGTTCTCGTCAGCCTTCCATGTGAGGGCGATATGGTCCTCGAGCTGTTCAGCCTTTATCTCAGTGATAACAGTTTTCGAGTTGTCAACAGTATATGTAACTTCCTTGTATTCGGAAACGAGACCTGCCGTATCGACAGCAGAAACTCTTACCTGAACGGTCTCGCCTGCGAGAGCCTCCTTCGGGAGAGTTCCCTCAGCGACCTTGTAGTAATCGTTGATGTCCTTTATCTCAGCGAAGGTCTTGTACTCAGCCTTTTCATTGAGGCGGTACTCCATGAGCATTGAAGCGAGCTTTACGTTATCGCTTGCAAGGACGGATACCTTATTGAGAACAGTGCTTACTATCTCGCCGTCAGCGGGAGAAACGCTGATTATCTCCGGAGCTTCCTTGTCCTCCTTGAGAACAGCGGAAACAGCCTTCGACATCTTGCTCTCGTTGCCTGCGGCGTCGATAGCAGTGAGCTTGTAGAAGTAAGTAACGCCGGGCTCGGCATTTCTGTCGAAGTAGTTGAGGTAATCGACGCTGTCGAGGATCTTTGTATACTCGCCGTCCTCCTTCTCGCTTCTGTAGAGTGAGAACTTGGCAGAATCGGTCTTATCCTCATAAGCCTCCCATTTAAGCTCGATAGCGTTAGCGTCAGATGAAGCCTTGAACGCAGTAGGAGCCTCGGGAGCGGTCTTGTCGATAACGTAAGCATAAACGGGAGAATCAACTCCTGTATTGCCGGCGGCATCGACAGCGAAAGCCTTGATATAGAGCTTGCCGTCCTTGTAGTCGGCAAGGTCGAAGTCGTAGGAAGCTGTGAAGCTTCTTCCGCCCTTTTCGTTCTTGATAACAGCCACGTCAGACCACTCAGCGTCCTTCTCATTCGACTGTGAAGCCTGAATGGTCACGGAAGCGATGCTGTAGTCATCGAGAGCCGAAACAGAAAGCGGTATCGACTTGTTGAAGTATGAGGGTTCAGGTCTGACAGAGGAAATAACAGGAGCATTCGTGTCAGAGACTGTAGTGAAAGTGAACGGCTCGGAATACTCGCCGTAATTGTTGTAGATATCAACAGCAGCGACCTCGATAGTGTACTCAGTGTCGGGAGTAAGGTCAGTGAGGTTTACTCCGAGAGTAGAAGAAGTCGTAGCAGTCCTTACAGCCTTGTTATCCTCTGAGGGATAGTACTTAGCCGTGAAGTAGCTGAAGTCGTCATCGGGAACATCGTCCCACGCGATAGAAGCTGTAACGGAAGTAACAGCAACGGCACGCACCTGAGCTACCTTAGCAGGACCTGCATTGTCGATAGCGTAGAGGTGAATGAGAGCGTTGCTCTCGTTGCCGGCATAGTCATAAGCAACAGCCTTTATCTTTACCTTGCCGTCGAACTTTGTAGTATCGAAGCTGTAGCTTGCGGAAGCGCCCTTGCCCTCGAAGAGCTTCTCCCACGTTGTGCCGTCATCGGTGGAGATGAATGCAGCAACGGAAGCCACGCCGACATTATCGTCAGCCTTTACAGAGAGAGTGACAAAGTGGCTGAGCACCTTTCCGCTCTCGGGGAGGAAGAGAGTCACCTCAGGAGAAGTCTCGTCGCCCTTAGCGGCAGCGCTCTTCTCGTCGGAGTATATACCCTCCATGCCGTACTTATCAACGGCGCACATCATGTAGAAGTAGATATCGCCTTCCTTGAGGTCCTTATCCACGTACTCGAGAGTCTCTCTGCCGTCGATATGCTTGAGGAGCGAGTAAGCGCCGGTCTCAGTTCTGCGGTAGATGTTATAGCCGGTGACCTTAGCCTCAGCGGCAATGCCCCAAGTGAGCTTCATCTGCTTCTCAGCCTCGAAGACGTCGAAGCCGAAAACCTTCTCAGGAGCAGTAGTATCAACGTTTATCTTTACTGATTTCTCAGCAGAAGCGCCGTCCCTGTCGGTAACAGCGAATGTGACCGTATACTCGCCGGAAGGAACGTCCTTGATATTCCAGCGGATATCAGTTGCAGAAAGAGCAGTATTCTCGCCGCTGTAGATGACCTGCTTTTCGCCCTGAAGGTCAACGTACGAGAGCTCGTAGGACTTAGCGTCAACGGTCTTGTCCATAGAGACTCTGACCTCAGTCTTGTCGCCGCCGATAGTATCAGCGCCGTCGGGGAAGCTTACTGCGTTTATAACAGGAGCCTGCGGAGCCGCAGTAACAGCCTTCGACTTAGCCGAGAGGTAGCTGTCAGCGCCGTAAGCCTGCACCTCATACACGTACTTCTTGCCTGTTTCAAGGGCGGTATCGTAGTAGGAAGTCTCCTTTGTGCGGGCAATTTCCTTGCCGTCGCGGTAGACTATGTATCCCTCGAGCTCGCCGCTGCAATAGGGCATACTCCAAGTCATGCGCATTGACTTGCTGTTCACGAATGAGGGAGTAAGATACAGCGGACGCTCAGTAACGTCAGCCGCGATAAGACCTACCTTAGTGGAAGGCTTGAGGCTCTGGAAGCTGTTGTTGTAGACAGCACAGCTCTTTACCTTAACGTCGTAATCGCCGTAAGCGGTATCGGGAACATCGAACGTAAGAGTAGCGACAGTACCGCGGTACACCTCTTCAAGACCGGCAAGACCGTAAAGCTTGAGCACATTGCCCTCGCTCACGTATTTATAATCGCCTGTAGTTTTAACGTCAACGAGTGAAAGGCTGCTGTCGAAATCGAGATAGAACTCAGCGGCGCCGAGATCCTGATCCCAGTCAACAATGTTCACATCGACAGACACCTGTTCGCCGGGAACGCATTCCGCGCTGCCGACTTCGATGCTGACAGTGCTGCCTGAAGCGTCCTTTTCGGGAGCAACGGGCTTTTCGCCGTCAGCGAGCTTGCGAAGGGCGATAAGGTCACGAACGTCGACCGAGCCGTCCTTGTACACGTCATACTTGCTGTCGGCGGAAGCTTTACCCGCGGTCTTGCCGAGGAAAGCATACAGCGTGTCAACATCTGACTGATTAGTTTTTCCGTCGCCGTCGATATCGCCGCTTGTGAACGAGACCTTGAGTGACTCAGCAAGCTCTTCAGCCGCAGTATAGAGCGGTGCGAGCTGACTCATCGAGGCAGCGGTGACAACAGCCATCAAGCCGGAAAGACTTCTTTTAAATCTGCTGCTCATATAAACCTCCGTTTCGGATAATCCGGAAAACATCTCCGGAAATAATGTTATCCGCCATGATATGGCGGTATACATATATTATATCAAAAACGCATGAAAAGTTCAATAACGCCGAATTAGAAGTAACGCTTTCCATTTAGTATATACTTATGCAAATTATACAGTTTTAATGTTTAAATTTTGTACAAAGCCCACTGATTAGCACTCTGTTTGCATAAGTGTTAGCACTCATATGCCGCGAGTGCTAATTTTCAGAAAACTATCACATAGCCATAATAACCCTTTCATAAAACGGCAGTATCATACAGACAATGAAACGAAAGGAATGATGCCAATGGAACGAGTGGTTCTGAATAAAGTCTGCTCAGGCGGACAGAATAAAAATGCATTATAAATTACAAACAATGAATAATATTCAGGAGGAATGAATTATGATGTACGGAATGACACCCTTTGGAAGAAACGCATTCAATCTTTTCAATATGTGGAACGACCTTGACAAGGACCTGTTCAACGATACCATGCCGGTAAATGCCTGCCGGACAGACATCAAGGACGCAGGGGACAAATATATAATGGAATCCGAGCTTCCGGGCTTTGAGAAGGAAGACATCAAGATAGACCTCAACGGTGAGTATCTCGTCATCTCAGCCGAGCACAAAGCTGAAACCGAGGAGAAGGACGACAATACCAAGTATATCCGCCGCGAGCGCAGATTCGGCTCGTACAAGAGGAGCTTCGACATCTCCGACGTTGAAGCGGAGGCTATTTCAGCGGAATACAAGAACGGTATCCTGACTATTGAACTCCCGAAGAAGAAGCCCTCCGAGCCGGTAGCAAAGAGACTTGAAATAAAATAACCGCACAACAAAACGGCGAACCATAATACGGATACCCATATAGAAGTATTAAGCCATAGTATTTCTGATATACAGTCAGAGGTACTATGGCGCTTTTATTGACATTACATTTATGCTGTGCTATAATGTTCACAGACAGGAAACGGAATTTTAAGGAGGTTTTTATAGTGAATGAATTATGTATGATAATAAAAGATATGGTAAAGCCGAATTTTCTTAATATCAGAACGTCTATCCAGACCTATGACAGAGATGCGATATGCTGCGGTGCTCCGTGCTGGAGATGGGCATATCATGCACTTCATTCAGCTGATAAATGGTTTATAAATCCTTGTGTATATGATGAACCGCCTTTTCATGAAGAAGGACTTGATAATCCCGACAAGCCTGCTTCTGTTGTCTTGTCTGATGAGCAGCTTCTTGATTATCTTGACAGTGTAGAGAAAAAAACATACGCATATCTTGATTCTCTCACAGATGAAATGCTATATGAATGTCCCGAAAACTGTGAACATACGAGAATGGAACTGATACTAAGACAATTCCGCCATATTTCGTTTCATACGGGAATGCTTAACGGACAGACTGCTGTAGCAACAGGAAAATTTCCGATGTGGGTCTCTCAGTCTGATAAATATGTTGATGACGGTATTCTTTTCGGCAGATACCGAAAAGGACAAGTTACAAAATAAGATATGATAATGTAAACTCTGATTATAGCAGCCGTATAAAATGCAATGCCCCGAAGCAGTTGAAGTGCTTCGGGGCAAAACTTATATATGGGTATCCGTATTACGGTTCGCCGTTTTTATATCAAAAGTATCCGTAATCTGCATTTACAGCCTTCCAGCAGCGATATCCCGCATAGCATTTGCCCGCGGTCAGGAGAGTCAGCACCACGGCTAAAACAGGCGTATTGAACATGAGAATGCCGCCTGCAAAGCTGCTGAAAGCGTGGAGGAATATCACAGCAGGCATAGTAACTATCGACTTGCCGGTATAGATGCCGTAGTAAATTATAGCACCTATCGCAACGCAGGAAAACGCCTCCTCAACAGTGGTAAAAGTGTTCACGAACAGGATATCGGAAGCCGCTCTGCCGCTTCCGATAAGCGCAAGACAGGCAAGCCCTCCGCCGGAAGCCTCAAACGCGCTGTGCCCGATATTGTAGGTGACCGCATCTTTGCACTCGGAATAGGCAGTAAGGACGTATTTCAGCATGAGGAACTTAGCGCCCTCCTCGAGAATGCCGTAGAGGAGGCCCTGCAAGATGTAGTAGGTATAGAAATCGCTGTGGCTGAAGCCGGTACGTATCGCTCCGCCGACGATGAAAACGGGTATACAGACCGCAAAGGCGACCGGAGCAGGAAAGAAGCGTGCGCCGGTCTTTTTGTGCCATATTATCAGAAAAGCGACCGGGCCGAGCAGTCTCACGAGTCCGGCAAGAAGGCAGCTGATATCGAGCATAGGAGCCTCCTACTGCAAAACGATGTCATCGAATCTGCCGCGGACAGCCTTCACAAGTTCAGCAGGCGAAAGACGTATCTGAGTACCGATACGACCGCCGCTGATGTAGAAGAGCTCAAGGCTCTCGGCAGTATTGTGGACAACGGTCATGAACTGCTTTTTCATACCGATAGGAGTGCAGCCTCCGCGGACATAGCCGGTGACCTTGGTGATATCCTTTACATGGAGGAGCTCAACGGACTTCTCGCCGACGCTTTTAGCAGCTTTTTTGAGGTCGAGCTCAAGAGCTACCGGCAGGAGGAAGCAGTAGTAGTCGCCCGACTTGCCATGCGCAACGAGGGTCTTGAAGGTCTCATCAAGCGGCTGACCGAGCTTTTCGGCGGTATGTATGCCGTCGATGAACTCATCGCACTGATAGGTCTGAACGGTATAGTTTATTTTGTTTTTTTCAAGGAAACGCATAGCGTTTGTTTTTGCTTCTTTAGCCATATTTACCACCTTTGGGACATCGCCCTGCAATAATAAACGAGCACATCAAATCCACGATTTGGTGTGCTGTTTGGTCATGATTTTCAATTTTCAATCTGAGCAGCGGCACGCCGCGAATAGACGCAGCCGCAGTAATTCTGACGATACAGATTATACTGACGTGAAAGCTCGATAGAATGCTTGTAGCCGTCATGCTTCTTGAAATCGGAGAACAGGTATGCAACTCCGCACTCTGCCGATATCTCAGCACCGCACTCGTTGATGAAGGAGCAGTCCTTATGCGGACTTATAGTCAGCGTGGTAGTGAAATAACCGCACCCGTACTCAGCCGCCTTTTCGCCTGTTTTACGCAGTCTGTAGGCGATGCACTTCCTACAGCGCTCTCCCCTCTCGGGCAGGTCTTCAAGTCCCTTTGCGAGAGCGTAAAACGGCGCCGGATCGTAGTCCTCGTCTATCATTTTCACATCGAGCCCGAGCTCAGAAATAAGGCGTTTCAGCTCGCTTTTACGGAACTCATACTCCTCCTCGGGAGCGATATTGGGATTGCAGAAATACACCGTGATATCGAAATGCTCATATAGGAACAGCAGAGTATGGCTGCTGCACGGAGCGCAGCACGCATGGAGCATGAGCTTAGGCTTTTCACCCGATTTTTCGAGCTCCGCGAGCTTTTCATCGAGCATTCTGCCGTAATTCTGCTTCTGCATTACTTATCCTCGAGGTTTTTGAGAGCCTTGAGCTCCTCCTTGCTGAGCTTTACCTCAGCGTCCTTGAGGAGCTTGACCTCGCTCCTGTCAAGGGTAACGGGAACTTCTGATTTTTCGGTCTTTATGCGGAGCTTGCCGGTGATGAGGTTGACGTCCTCTACCCTGCCCTTGTCGCCGTCAGGAGTAACAACTACAGCGCCGACCTTAGGAGTTATCTTCAGCAGTGATTCATACGCCGCCTGCTCATTTTTAAGGCAGCACATAAGTCTGCCGCAGGTACCGGATATTTTCGTAGGATTGAGGGAAAGTCCCTGTTCCTTAGCCATTTTGATAGATACGGGATTGAAATCGCCCATATGCGCCTTGCAGCAGAATTCACGTCCGCAGATACCGAGACCGCCGAGAATTTTCGCCTCATCGCGGACGCCTATCTGACGCAGCTCGATACGTGTACGGAAGACCGCAGCGAGGTCTTTTACGAGCTCGCGGAAGTCTACTCGGTTCTCAGCAGTAAAGTAGAAGAGCAGCTTATTGTTATCGAATGTACACTCGACGTCAACGAGGTTCATTTTGAGCTTGCGGAAGGCAATTTTCTCCTCGCATATCTTGAAAGCGTCCTTTTCCTTCTGTTTATTCTTAGCAACGGTTTTCATGTCGTTAGCGTCCGCGAGCCTGATTATCGGCTTCAGCGGAGAGGAAATGCTGTTATCCTCAATTTGTCGGTTAGCGATAACGACCTCACCGCATTCGACACCTCTTACGGTCTCGACGATAGCGTGGTCACCGACCTTAGCCCTGATATCTCCGGGAGAGAAATAATATATTTTACCAACGCTTTTAAAGCGTATTCCGACAATTTCTTTCATAAAAGCTCCTTGCGTCCGTCAGCGGACAATTTCAGTTATCTCCGCGCACAGTGCGGAAAGCACGAGCTGCGGATTTACATTTGCCTCCATAGCGCCCCACGCAGCCTCAATGCGTTCGTGGAGCCGATTTGCCTGATATGCGGTCATCATACCTGAGAGCCGCTTTGCGCCGTCGAGGCAGCAGCCTATCAGCGAGGCATTCTTATCGCGGTTAAGAACGGCACAGTCTCTTGCGAGCCTGTCGAGCATAGTCAAAGCAGCGCGGATATCGTCTCTGCCGTTTCCGAGCGAAAACAAAGTCCTGTTCAAGCCGTACTCGTCCTTATTTATTATACTATCAGCGAGACTTTTTGTCAAATCAACCTGTTGCCTTACGTTATCATCTGAGATATAGTCGATACATCTGCCGATGTTTCCGTGGAAGCAGCCAACAGCGGCAGAAACATCTTTTTCGGCGAAGCCGTTTTCGCGCAGAGCGAGAGCAGCCTCTTCCTCGGTGCATGGAGAGACTCCGAAGCAGACGCAGCGCGAGATAATAGTAGGCAGGAACTCATATTTTGACTCAGCGGTGAAGATAAAGTAGGCGTAATCCGGCGGCTCCTCGATAAGTTTAAGGAGCATATTCTGCGTGAGGGCGCTCATTTTGCGGCAATCGCGGAAGATATATACCTTTCTGCCGGTGTGGTTATTAGGCTTTACGAAAGCGTCGCTGATGACAGAACGTGCAATGCCGACTGTATAACCGCCGAGCTTACCCTCGGTCTGAACGTATGTAACGTCCGGATGCGACATTGAGGAAACGTTCCTGCACGCGGGACAGCTCCCGCACGGAGCGCCGTCTACGGGATTTTCGCACATGAGCTGAGCGGCGTAGTAATCGGCAAAAAGCTTTCTTCCGCAGCCTTTCTCGCCGTAGAATATGAGCGAATGAGCATTACGTCCGCTTTTTCTCATATCAGCGAGCGTTTTCAGAAGCTGCTGATTTCCGTATATTTTCTTCATTTCTTCTCCTCTCTGAGGGCTCTGCCTCAGACTCCCGGTCAAGGCTCCGCCTTAACGATCCGCCTAAGGCTCTGCCTTAGGAATCCGCCTAAGGCTCTGCCTTAGGAATCCGCCTAAGGCTCCGCCTTAGGAATCCGCAAGGGCTCTGCCCTTGACCCGCCAGAGGCGCCGCCTCTGGACTCCGCTGGGGCTCTGCCCCCGTCCCCGGCAAGGGACATAGCCCCTTGCAACCCAACTCACGGGCTTACTCTGTACAAAAGGCTCACTATGCTTGCGCTCGCTGGCACATACGGGTATGATTGCCGGAACTCTCTGTAGGGAACGCCGCCCTCGGCGTTCTGCCAATTCCAACACAGTAACCGCAAAACATTTCAGGTAGGAGCTGATATTATCCGCCCGCGCCGTCCAGTCACATCGCCCAAACTCCGTCCGTATATACTACTGCTTATCGTAGTATTTTTTACCGGAGCTCGGACGGAAATACGTCCTGATATAGCCGTCAGTCGAGAGGATAACGAACTCGTTTGTTTCCTCGATGTAGTAGACGCCGTCGCCGTCCTCTTTTTCGGTCTTGTGGAGCGCGGACTTATTGTTGATAACGTCGCTCGCGCCCTTTTCGTAGTCCTTAGCGGACTTGTAATTGAAATCGTCCTTGAACTCGTCGCCGTGCTTGCTGAAATGCTGTTCGAGCTGCTTCTTGGTGCGGAATTTGTACTCGACATAGGTGTTATCGCTGAAGTCGTCGAAAGTAGTCGCTGCGGCAGAAGTCTTGACCGCAGTTGTTTTTGCAGCCGTTGTCTTTGTCTTTACAGAGGAAGAAGTCCTGACTGTCGTTTTAGAGATATTAGTCGGCGAGGACTTCTCTCCATAGATATAATCGCCGTTCGTGATGTAGAAATTACCCTCGACATTGCCGTATTCAGGAGCGAGAGCGACTGCATCGCCGATCAAATACTGATAAAACGCATCGTTGTTGTCCTTGTCATAGAAGCCTTCATCGGAATAGGTATTGCCGTTGAGGTCGACAGTGAGTTTCTTTTCGGCATTGAGCCTTATAGTATCGGGCTTTTCGCGGGAGGACATCTGCTCCGGAGCGGGACAGATATACGTCAGCGCTCCTCCGGAGGATATCTCAGCATTCGAGCGGCTGAGAGCATTGAAGGAAGCGCCTATCACAGCATCTCCGCCGGCGGTCAGAAGGTTATCCTGCGAATCGCTGAACGTCAGCGATTCGCCAGTAATACTTTTATGAGTATTGAGACAGATATCGCCGCTCAGGTTTTCGGCTCCGATATCGCATTCCTCAGCGGTGATGTCGAAAAAGTCGAAATACTCCGGCAGAGTTATCAATGCGACAGCAGTTGTATTGCTGAAATCGGCGCTTTTTTGTCCGGCTATAGAATTTGTTGATTTGTCCATGACGGAGACGGAGAGCACCTCTGTATCCTCAGCAATGCTGTATGAAACGTCGATATTATCGCGCTGTTCCTCGAGCTCGGCACGGCTGAGACCGTTAAAGCTGAAGTCGAAGGATATCTCCGGCTCGTCGATATCGGCTGAGGTGATGATGCACTTTCCGGGGATAAGACTGCACAGCTTCAGCCCCTTGCAGGCATCTGCGCCGAAATCAAAACTGTCGTCAAAATCGAGAGTAATATTTTTAGAAATACTAAGCTGAGGGATATCCTCTTCCGTACACGCCGCCAGCGAAGCAGAAAACGCCGCTGAAACTCCGAGTACAGCAAGTCTTTTAATAATTCCGTTCATATCCGACCTCCTATGTTCATGCATACTTATTATACATTAAAACTGCAAATTAATCAACATGAAATTTCACATTCCCGTTGTAACGTCAGTACCGGAGCCGCAAATTTGTGCAACATCACAGGTTTTAAAGGACATATTTTGTTAAAAATAGCCTATCTTTGGAAAATAATATAGACAAGCCGCGAAAAATAGGATATAATAATATTTGATTATGGATTCGGCTGACTAAGCCGAAAAAGTTCTGTTATCAGTGAGGATAAATTCTGATATGAGAGTAATTACAGGAATTGCAAGAGGTCACAGGCTCATCGCTCCCGAAGGACTCGAGACCAGACCGACCAGCGACAAGGTCAAGGAGGGAGTATTCTCCTCGATACAGTTTGAGCTTGAAGGAGCTCAGGTGCTCGACCTTTTTGCCGGAAGCGGTCAGATGGGCATCGAGGCGCTCAGCCGGGGCGCAGCTCACGCTGTATTTGTAGACAGCTCCGCAAAGTCGGTAAAATGCGTGAACGAGAACCTGAAAAGCACGAAGCTCGACAAGCTCGCGGAGGTCATCTCACGCGACAGCTACGACTATATCCGCCTGACTTCACAGCAGTTTGACATCATCATACTCGACCCGCCGTACCATTTCGGACATATCCCCAAGCTCCTGCCGCTCGCAGCAGCCAAGCTCCGCGAAGGAGGCTTCATCATCTGCGAATACGAAAAGGAAGCCGAACAGCCGGAAGCTCCGGATGGAATGTCGCTGAAAAAGGTATACAGCTACGGCAAGATATGTGTTGCAGTATTCACCAAGCCTTCGGGCGAGGAGGACGAGGAATGAGAAGGATAGCAGTGTGTCCCGGAAGCTTCGACCCCGTAACTCTCGGACATCTCGACATAATAACGCGAGCTTCAAAGCTTTTCGACAAGGTGATAGTGCTCATCTCGCGAAACGCCGGAAAAGCGCAGCCAAGCTTCACCGCGACCGAGCGAATGCTCATGATAGAAACGGTAACGCAGGACCTCGACAACGTAGTTATCGACGTACTTGACGGACTTCTCGCGGATTACGTCCGCACAGTAGGAGCTGTAGCTATCGTAAAGGGACTTCGTGCGGTCAGCGACTTTGAATACGAGTTCCAGATGGCGCTCGCAAACAAGAAGCTCTACGCGGGAGCAGAAACAGTATTTCTCACGACCGCAGCTGAGAATATGTATCTCAGCTCGAGCGTAGTAAAGCAGATAGCCTACTTCGGCGGCGATATCAGTCATTTTGTCCCCGAAGAAATACTTGATGATATAAAAAGAAGACTTATTAAAGAGAGGTAATTGTTATGAGTATTGATGAGATCCTTGAGGAAATGGACGAGCTTCTTGACAAGTCCGCTTCCGTACCATTCGTTTCACACAAAAAGATAGTAGACGGCGAGCGTATGCGTGAGCTTATCAACGATATCCGTCTGAATATGCCTCACGAGCTGAAAGAGGCGAAGAAGATCGAATTCGACTGCCAGCGCATACTCAACGAAGCAAAGCTGAACGCCGAGGGAATAATCCGCAAGGCAGAGGAGCGTGCCGCACAGATAGTATCGAAGGAAGCTATCGTGACAGAGGCGAAGAAGAAGGCAGTCGACCTTATACAGAAGGCACAGGCGGCAGCAGCAAATATGCAGAAGACCGCAGCACTTTCCGTAGCGCAGATGCTCAACGATGCAGAGGCAACACATAACAAGTCACTCATGGACATCAAGCGCACGAAGGAGAAGCTCCAGCACGCACTCAAGACATCGCCCGCGATCGGACAGAATGCACAGGCAGTCAAGCAGGCGATTTTACAGGATAAGTAAAGCAAAGGCGCACGGCAGTGCGCCTTTTTTCTTAGAGCACTCACTTCCTCGAACCATACCATATATGCCGTTGAGCGAAAGCAGATTATGCCTTTTGTACGGGGTGAGCGATGCGCAGCGAGCGGCAACGTGGGTTGGGTTGCAAGGGACTATGTCCCTTGCCGGAGTCCAGAGGCAGAGCCTCTGGCGGGTCAAGGGCAGAGCCCTTACGGATTCCTAAGGCAGAGCCTTAGGCGGATCGTTAAGGCAGAGCCTTAACCGGAGTCCAGAGGCAGAGCCTCTGGCAGGGTGCAGGGACGGCGTCCCTGCACCCTGCCTTGACAATCCGATAACAATAATATATAATTTTAGATGAATAAAAACAAACACAGGTGATACAATGGCAAGGATATATCCCCTATTCAGCTCAAGCAAGGGAAATTCCACATTCATCGGCACGGAAAAGGGAGGCTTTCTCATCGACTGCGGAGTAAGCTTCAAGCGTCTTTCCGCGGCTCTCGAGGTGAACAACATACCGCTCACGGCAGTACAGGCGGTCTTTATAACTCACGAGCACAGCGACCACATCAGCGGACTGAAAATGCTCACCAAGCACACGGGCATACCGGTTTACGGCACAAAGAGAACGCTCCAGCGGCTCTGCGACACGGACAAGATATCACCGAATTCGCCGGTCATCGACATGATAGGCAAGTCCATCTCCTGCGCGGGACACGAGCTGAGCTGCTTCAGCACTCCTCACGACGCGATACAGAGCTGCGGCTACAGGATAGCCACCGACGACGGCAAGGTCTGCGCAGTCTGCACAGACGTTGGACACATCACTCCCGAGGTCGATTCCGCACTTGAGGGCTGCCGGTTCGTGCTTATAGAATCTAACTACGACGAGGGAATGCTCCGGCACGGAAGCTACCCGATATACCTGAAAGAGCGCATACTCTCGCCAATCGGGCACTTGTCGAACAACGACTGCGGAGTACAGGTCAAGCGCATGATAGAGCGCGGCACAACGCATATCCTGCTGGGACATCTCAGCCCCGAGAACAACACTCCTGACATCGCATATTCGACAGTCCGCTCGCACCTTGGCGGAGCGGTCAGCGGCAGGGATTACATAATGGGAGTTGCGCCAATGGAAACACAGGGAGGAGCAGTGATTTTCTGATGAACGTGAATTTAATAGTCATCGGCAAGCTCAAAGAGGACTACCTCAGAAGCGCCTGTGCCGAATACATCAAACGACTGGGCAGATACTGCACATTCGAGCTCCACGAGCTTGACGAGTGCCGCCTGAGCGACGACCCGTCCGAAAAGGAGATAGCATCGGCGCTGAAAAAAGAAGCCGAGCAGATAAAGCGCTATGCCAAGGGAATGATAGTCCCGATGTGCATAGAGGGCAAACAGCTCACAAGTCCGGAGCTTGCTGAGAAGATAAGCACCGCGGGCATAGAGGGCATAAGCACCGTAACATTCATAATCGGGAGCTCATTTGGTCTCGACCCCGAGATAAAGAGCATGGGAGCCTTAAAGCTCTCGATGTCGAAAATGACATTTCCGCACCAGCTCGCGCGAGTAATGCTGCTCGAGCAGATATACCGCAGTTTTCAGATAACCACAGGCGGAAAATACCACAAATGAACGGCAAGAGCTAAGAAGCAGCAATTGCAGTCCGACACCTCCTGCATTTTTATAATTTGCTTGCATTTTAAACATTGATGTGGTATAATTAGTATAACATTGACAAGGAGGCTGATAAAATGGACCCATTAATGACCACAGGCATAATCACGGCGATAACGACGATACTCAGGAATTCCGTAGACGACAACTCAATGCTCCAGCAGTACATCAACGAGGAAAACGTCACCAAGCTGATAGAGTTTCTGAAAGAGACGCTCGACGACGATTACAACGCCTACAACAGCACACTCCTTGCGATACAGAGCAACGAGCTCGACAAGCTGAAAATAGACATCGACAACGCCAAGAGCCTCTACTACGAGGGACTTGACAACCCCGAGCTCCTCACGAAAAAGCTCGACAGCGCCCACGAGAAGCTCATCAACGTCATAAACTCGCTGAACAACCGTGTAAGGACATCTGTCAGCCAGCTCCGCCAGAACAAGGCAAACTTCAAGCCAAACGCGATATTCCCGCAGAAGGGACTCGGAGCCGAGATAGACCACAACATCGCACATCTCACCCGCGCGATGCATCTTTTCAGCTACACGATAGAGCTTGATTACGCGATAAACTCGGTACTCTGCTACAACGTCGAGCGCTCGTTCAACGCTCCGGGACGTGAAATGATAAAATACCTTGAGGACGAGAAAGTCCACCGTCTGGTGCTGTCGCTCTGCGCAGACGAGGGCGAGATATACGATTTCTGGTACCACATCGACGGCAATCTCCGACTCTTCCTCAAACCGCCGACCGACCTCAAAAAGATAAGGATGAATGAAAATGAGCAGAAGAGCACGAACTGACACGAAGAACGGCAACACGAAGAAAATGCTGAAAACCGGCGT
>JAEEGL013782169.1_pt1 | contig 26504 bp, 26 predicted proteins | sample 9134231 | NCBI WGS metagenome assembly JAEEGL01 (sample SAMN16246548, study PRJNA631951) | gut metagenome | biome: gut microbiome; feature: rumen; material: fiber-attached | host: Bos | place: Iran: Karaj | collected 2018-10 | reverse complement strand
TCTGTTCCGCTTCACCCAGCACTTCCTGCATAATGGTTTCCTGCGCACCATCGAGCTCAGCCGTTCGTTCATCCGGCCGGAATATCAGAGCTCGGAGCGGGGCATGAAGAGCCTCTACGCCCTTGACAATCTCTTCGACGGCCTGGGCGGCCTGATCGTACTCTACAAGGGCCGTATGGACTATTTCTTCGGTAAAATGACGATCTACCCGTCGTTCCCCGAAAGAGGCCTGGGCATGCTGCTTTACTTCCTGCGCAAGCATTTCGGATCCTGGGAGGCTGAACTGCAGGAGCGTCTTGACCGCATGGTTATCCCGAAGAAACCCGTAAAAATCAGAATGTCAGAGGAATACAGCAAAATCCTCACCGAAGACGACTTCGCTGCCGACTACAAGATTCTCAAACGGGAAATCCAGCAGATGGGCGTCAACATCCCGCCGCTGGTCAATACATACATGAACATGTCGCCGACGATGAAGTCGTTCGGCGCCGGCATCAACGACGAATTCGGTGATGTCATCGAGGCGGGCATCCTCATCAAGTTCGACGAGATGCACCCGGATAAGGCGCGGCGCCACCTCAATTTTCCGGCACTGGACCGCTACCGGATGCGGTTCCTGCGGAGCAAATAGCCTCTCTATCCGCGATTATGCCAGAAGAATAGAGATTTTTTGTGCCGGGCGGCATGACGCTCGGCCCGTTGCTTTGTAATCATTTCATAAATCTCTCCCCAGTCTTCTGGGATGCCGCCCAAATTGTGATCGTCGATGTAAACATCAGCGATCACCTTGGCCGAGTGGCGCTTAAAGAGGGCGTCATCGGGCTGGTTGCCGTTCACGGCATAGAAATCCAGCCCGCGTTCGTGACAGAACGCAATCGCTTCTTCAAGCAGTTTGTCTTCCCGGGATGTCCAAAGGATCAGCCGGTTGCCTTCCATCTGCAACTGTTTCAGGCATTGAATGGCAAACGGCTTTTCCTTTCCGATCTCAGGATATTTGTGTTCGACGATCGTACCGTCAAAATCTACTGCGATGGTCATTATTTACGGAAGATTCTTTTCCAGAAGGATTTCTCATCTTCCTCAGTATCACTGTAGCTGTATCCATAACCATTACCGTAACCATAACCATAGCCGTAACCATAGGTGCCGAAACCATAACCGTGGCGGCGCTTGACCTCAGGGCCGTTGAAGACAATGGCCATGTTGGTCAGGTGACGGTTCTCATTGAGTTCGTCCAGTTGCGGGAGGATACGGCGGTCCAGCTGGCCGCTGCGCAAGATGAAGAGGTTGCAGTCGACGACCCGGTTGACGATCAGCGGCTCGGAAAGCATCTGCACCGGCACGCCATCGAGCAGGATGTAATCATAGCGGTCGCGCAACTGCTTGATCAGCTCGTCGAAACGCGGACGGCTCAGCAGTTCGGCAGGGTTCGGCGGCGTAGAACCGGCCGGGATGAAATCGACACCCGGCTTGACGTCTTTGTGCAGGATGTCATCGAGCGTCAAGTCCAGATCGTACAGATAGTTCGACAAACCCTGTGTCTTGTGTTTCAGACCCAGCTCACCGGAAAGCGAGCGCTTGCGCATGTCGGTATCCACGACCACAACCCGTTTCTGCGCATCGGCCAGACAGGCGGCCATGTTGGCCACGATGAAAGTCTTGCCGGAGTTCGACGAATAAGAAGTGGTGCCGACCACCATCGGCGGCACGCTGTCGGGATCCAGGAAGTTGAGGTTGGTGCACATCATGCGCATGGCCTCGGTAAAGACACTGCTCGAACTGGATTCATACACGAAAGGCGAAGGCTCCTTCTGCCCTTTGTGGTGGTGTTTGGTCTTCCAGATGAAGTTCCGCATTTTTTTATTGAGCGGTATCTCCGCCAGGAACGGCACGTCGATGTTCTCCTCGATCTCCTTGCGCGTACGGATCTTCGTATCGAGGAAGAGACGGGCGATCAGGATGAAGGCGGGGATGAGCAGGCCGGCCAGCAGGGCCAGGGCGATGATCTTGAGCCGCTGGGGCGACGACGGAGTGTAATTCGGCACAGCCGGATCGATAGGCCGGATGTTATCATCGGCCATGGCCTGGGTCAGCTGGCTCTCTTCCCGTTTGTTGAGCAGGAAAATGTAGAGTTCTTCCTTGATGGACTGCTGACGCTGGATTTCCAGCATCTGGCGGGCCTTGTTGGGCATGGCCGAATACTTGCGTATGGATACCTCCTCTCTTTTTTGCAGGTCCTTCCGGGAGATGTCCAGGCTCCTGAGAAGATTATTGATCAGGCTCAGCATGTTCCGGCGCAGCGACAGCAGGTTGCCCTCGATCTGCTTGACGGCCGGGCTTTCCAGACTGCTGGCCACCACCAGTTGCCCGCGACGGAACACCTGTTCGTTGTACTGCTCGATGAGCGTCTCGATATTGGGATCCTCCAGCCCGGTATTGGCCGGAATCATCTGGAAAGTATCCCCATGTTCTATAATATAATCCCGAAGATACGTGGCCAGCGACATCTGCGTTTCCACGGCAATGATCTCCTTATTGAACGCCCGGCTCTCATCAAGATATTGCGAAGCGGCCTCGCTGACGTCCATCAGCTGGTTGGAACTCTGGAAATGCGCCAGACTGCCTTCCACGCCACCCAGTTCCTCTTCGATGATTCGCAGCCGTTCCTCGATGAAATTCGAGGTGTTGACAGCCACCTTGTTCTTCTCCCGGATGGCATCCTCATTGTACTTGATCACCAACATGTTCAAAATATCGGCTGCGCGCTGCGCATTTGAATCAAAGATCGTGATAGTGATGATTCCGTCCTTATGGTCCACCCGGATCCGGTTTACGAATGAAACCGACGCATCTGCCAGTGACGAACGCCGGACCCTGATGGGAATGTCATAATACTCGGGGATATACCGATCTGTCGGATAAAACACCACTTTCCCGTTACCAAGCTGCAGCGTATCCCCGAAGGCCACGGCCGTCATGCCGGCTTCGCCCATGTCGACACGGAGTACTTCACCCTCCAGCGGCGTGACCATAATGTCGAACAGGCCGGGGTCGTCCACCTCCCGTGAGAAACTTACATTGAAAGGACTCTGTGACTTGTAGCGTTCCACGTCCCGGAACTTGATGTGTTCGGTATAACTTACGTCGGCATCCAGCGCGCGGACCACTTCGGACATCAGTGTCCACGAACGCAACTGCAGTTCTTCGTTCGTCAGGGACACTGTGTTGATCATGCTATTGTACGTATCCAGCCGTGCAGACCGGGGCCCTGTGCCTGGATCCTTCAGGATGGCTGTCACATGATTGGTATAGATGAAAGGCATCCGGGCGTAGCGGTAATAGGCCACGCCCAACGCGATCATGACACAGAGCACGAACCAATACCAATTGGAGAGCAGGTAATAAAATATGTCGACCAGGTTGACCTGCTCGTTCCTTGTGACTTTTTTGACAGTTTTCTTCATGACATTAACGAGCTGTCCAGAGCAGCATATAAGCGATGGAAGAAATAGCGGCGATGGCGGGACTGAATATCTTCAGGAAGAGGTCGCCACCGCTCGAAAGACGCAGGCCCCGCGGCTTGATGTACACCACATCGTTCTGCTGAAGCCAGAATACAGGCGAATCGTACAGATCCTTGGACTGTAGGTTAATCGTATAGGCCATTCTTTTGCCGTTCTCCGTACGGACTACCATGATGTCCGGAATCTTGGCCGTTTCTTCCGTACCTCCGGTTTCCGCGATGACTTGCAGGATATTGATGTTGTTACTCATGACAGGCATGACAACCGGCTTCGTTTCTCCCAGGACCGTGATCGTAAAGTTTTCCAATTCAATCTTGACCACCGGTTCCTTGATGTATCCGCGTCGTTTGATTTCACTGGCAATCTCTTTTTTAACTTCATCGATCGTCTTGCCCTCGACATGAATAGAACCCAGAACAGGGAAATCGATGTTGCCTTTTGCATCAACACCATAGGTAGAGCCCAGAAGGGAACCCATGTCATCGCCTCCGCGGGGAACGACGGCATTGAACGGTGCAGCCAGTTCCACTTCTTCGCTGAAAACCTGGATACTGATACGGTCATCGACTTTCAGGCGTAATTCAGGAGCCGGGCTCGCCTCCATGGGTACATTGTATTCCAAATCCCGCAAGTAGCCGATTTTTGCAGGAGTCGCACAGGATAGCGGCAGGACGAGAAGCACTGCCAGTATCCACCAATTACATTTTGTTTTCATATATCTTGATAATTTTGTCGATCATTTCACGGGAAGTAAACACCGTCTCGAAACGCTCCATGGCGCCGGCGGAGAACTGCATATAGGTATCAGGGTCGTCGCAGATCTGCTGGATGGCCGCAGCCAGTGCCTTGGGATCGTGCGGATGCACATTGTAGCCCGACACGCCGTTGTCGTTGACCCACGACACGCCGGAATGAGGAATCATCGTGGCCACGACCGGCTTGCCGCACGACATGGCTTCGATTTGCACCACGCCGAAGGCTTCCGTCCGCCGGTCGGAGCTCAGGACGAACAGGTCGCTGGCACCGAACCAGTTCGGCACGTCCCAGCTTTCCAGATAGCCCAGCAGGCGGACCTTGTCCTGCAGTCCGTTGCCGTCGATCTGTTGTTGCAGCTCTTCTTTCAAAGGACCGGAGCCTCCGATCAGCACCACATAGACATCGCTGAGGAATTTTGCCGCTTCCACCAGCGTTCCGAAATCCTTGTAGGGGACCAGCCGGCCCAGCGCAAAGATCAGCTTCTTGCCGGGCATCGAGGCGCGGATGGCCTCGGCCGCCCGGAAATCATAGATGACCGGTGCGATGCCGATGGGCACACAGATCACTTTGTGCTGGATACGGGACAGATTGCGGGACTCATGGATATACACAGGCGAAGTGCCGATAACCCGTTCCGCACGGCGGATCAGCCACCACTGGAGAGGCTGATAGAAGAACAACAGAAGCTTTTGCGCCAGAATGTCGCTGTGCCAGTGCAGGATCACGCGTCCCTTGTAATGGCTCAGGCGCAATGCGAGGGCCGCCATCGGGTCAGGATGATGAATATGGATGATGTCGTACTCGGCGGCATGCTTGCGCAGCCAGGCGATCATTTCTTTCGAAAGCATGGTCTTGGCTTTCTTGGCCCTGGCAGGCACGCAGATCACCCGTCCATAAGGGCCGAGCGTGATCTCACGGCCCTCATCCGTCTCCCGGCAAAGGTCCTGATGTTCCAGATCGACAGGATCGGTCTTCAGATAGGCACAGAGCATATCGCAAGGGATACCCCGCTCGGCGAGACCCCATGTCAAATCCCACATCACCTTCTCCACGCCGCCCCGGATCGGATAAAATTTACCGAGTTGCAAGATTTTCATAAAGTCTGATATAATTCAGGTAACAGTCTTCTTTTCTAAAATGCGCCAACGCCTGCGCCCGGCAACGGCTCACGGTCGCAGCACGGTCTCCAGCGGCCAGTTCGCGTGCCCGCGCAAGCATAGTGTCGACATCGCCTTGTTCCACCACAAACCCGGTCCCTCCGGTGACCGATTCCACGCTTCCGCCGGTACGATAAGTAACCACCGGCGTGCCGCAGGCAATGGCCTCCAGGTTGACGGTCGGATAGTTGTCCTGCCAGGTAGGATTCAGAAATACGGTTGATCGGGCATATAAAGCCGCTAATTTACTGATATTTTCTGTTCGTTCTATCCATTCGGCATTCAAAGGGATCTGTTTACGCTGCTCTTCCGTCGTTTTTCCCACCAGAACCAACTTCTCGTCGGACCGGAGTTTACCTGCCAGTTTCATCAGGTCACTCCAGCCTTTTTCTTCCAACCATATACTGGCTACACCCAGATACTGTGTCCCTGCGGGGGCCATCCCGTCCGCCGCTTCCGGCCGGAAGACGTTGAGATCTATACCATTGTGGATGACCTGAAAACGCTTGTCCATCAAGATCGAAGCGGACATTTCCCGCCGGATCCAGTCGGAGACGGGAACGATGGTCAAGTTTTCCAGAGAACCGAACGCATGTTTCTTGTCGCGCAAATTACGGGCGGAACGGTCCAACAGCCAGCTGGACGGGAAAGCATGTTTCTGCGGGCAATGGCCGCAACCTTTCTTCCACTTGCTGCAGTGCACAGCTGAATAGTAGTAGCAGTGTCCTGTATAGAGCCAGCAGTCATGCACAGTCCAGACAACCGGTTTTCCGCTCTCCTGCAAATAGCGGAACAACAGCGGATAGTTCAGGAAATAGCCGTGTATGTTGTGGATATGGATCACGTCGGGATCGATGGCCTTGATACGTTCGATGAACTGCCGGGTGCCTCGTTTCGAAGCCAGTCCGTGCGCATCGAACAAGCGGGTGGCTACCGCATGGACCGCCAGGTCAAGCTTGTCGCCTACCGGTACAAGCTTCGAGTTGTGGGAAGGCATGCCGTCCCGGGCGCCGCTATACGCCACATAACTCTCCCAGCCGGAAGCCATCGCCAGTTCGCCGATTTCCTTCATGATCCGTCCGGTCGAAGTGTTAAGCCGGACCACGGGATTGATCTGCAGTAATTTTTTAGTCATAGCTTGCCCCCCAACAAGACGCCCGTCGTTTTCGGAAGCCATTTCTTCATCAGGATAAAGATACCTGTCAGCACGGCAAGCGCTACCAGGGCGATTGTCAGGTAAACGCCCAGTAAGGTCCATATCGACGAGGGATCGACCGTTGCAATCAACACTTTCTTGAGCGAGATGACCAGAATATAATGATACAGGTAGATGAAGAAGCACCAGGCCGCCGCGTGGGCCGGGACCCGGCACCGGATACTGCCGATCCAGCGGGCAAAATTCTCTCCCTGACAGACAGCCGCCCAGGCTCCGATGGCGAACCAGAGATTGTACCAGTGCGAACCACCGATGAAAAACCATACCGCAGCCAGCGCCAATACGCCCCAGATGCGCGTATAGCGGACTAGCAGATAAAACAGCGGTGCCATGATACAGGCGATAATCAGGTCGCGGATGAACCAGAGCGACATGTTGACGGGCCCCGTCCAGAAGATGAAGAGCGGATTCTTCCAGTCATCGCCGAAAAAACCGGACATCATGGACGGCGCATAACGGTAAGCCGCCCAGTAGCAAAGAAATGCAAAGCAATTGGCAATCAAGTAGGGAATCAGCAGCGAAAAAACACGCTTTCGGGTCTTCTCCCAAAAGTATCCAGCATCCGGGCGCTCCGGCACCTTGTAGAAATACAGGAACCCCGAGAGGACGAAGAACAGCGGAACACAAATCGATGTAAGTCCCATCATCCCGCGGGTAAAGACATCGAACGCCGCCGACCTGCCTTCCATCCCAACAAGTTCCGCGTGGCGGAACACAATGCCTACGGTCAGTACGACCTTCAGCAGATCGATGAAATCCAGACGCTGTCCCTTTTCCGCCGTCATCTTTGCATCAATTCGTTGAAACAGGCCTCCCACCGTGCCATCACGGCCGCCTCGGAAAAGGTCTGCGATATCTCTTTCGCACCTCTGGACATGTTGCCCAGCAGCACCGGATCTTCCATCACCCGCTGCATGGCGGCAGCCAGCGCCGGGATGTCTCCCTCCTTGACCATCAGTCCGTTCTCCTCGGGACGGACGATGTCGCGCGGACCGCACAGGAAATCGAAACACACCACCGGAAGACCGCAGGCCATCGCCTCGATCATCACCATAGGAAAGCCTTCGTAGTGGGAACTCATCACCAGAAAATCACTGGCTGCATATTCTTCGAAAATCGCATTGGTCGGCTTGTTGATCCGGACGGAACCCACGATACCAAGCGTCACACATTTCTCTTTCAGCATCTGTTCCCACTCGCCCTGGCCGTAAATGTCCAGTCGCCAGATATCCCGCAGTGCCGAAGGAATCAGTGCCCATGCCTCCAATAGCCGGTCAAAACCTTTCTGGTAGTCGAGCCGGCCTACGGCGATCACGCGGTGGTTTCCGGGCTTATGCCGCACATCCGGGATATCGAGGGCCGCATTGGGAATCACCACCAGATTGGGCAGCGCGCCCCAGTAGCCGGCATCCTCCCTTGTCAGTACAACGAAACGGTCGAAACGACGGACGATGCGCTCGTCCTGCCGGGTGCGGAAACGGTCGGCCATGCCCAACAGGCCACCACGATTGTATTGCAGGCGGAAGTACTTGTTAAAATGCAGCTCCAATACTTTCTTGCTGCCATCCGGGACATTCGGAATAAAAGAAGATTCCGAGGGGTAGAGCGACACCACGATGTCGGCTCGTTCTTTCATCAGCAGTTCCGTCAGCCGCTGCCGGTGCAGACGCCGCTTGCGGAAATACGACAGTATCTTGACCACGGGGTTCCGGCCGTTGTCGGCCTTGTAGTTCACGCCCAGGTCCACCATCCGCACTTCCGGCGGGAAAGCATAGAAAGGTGGACGGCCGTTCTGGTCTGTGGTCACGACCATCAGGTCGCAATCACCGCGGGCCACCCACCAGCGCAGCTTGTTGAGCAGTACACGCTCCATGCCGCCCGGGTTATAAACATCCGCTATGCAATAGATCAATTTCATCCTGCAGAAACGTCCGTTTCCAAAACAGGCAACTCTTCCTCGTCTTTGTCACCCGGGATACAGAACAACAAGGCATCAATAAAGAAAATATCCGTCGTCACCTTGCACCAAAAGATGAAAGTCAGGGCTGTCAGCAGGAGTGACGTAATCCAGAATTGCTTGAATTTCCGGTTCAGGGACAGATGACAATAGATAAAGAATAACGAAAAGATCACCACCCCAATCAAGCCGCAGTAAAAAGTAAAATTACAATAACCGATATCCGTATCATTTTCGAACACACCGTATGTCCCCCTACCGATCAGCCAGGTACGGACATCGCCGGGCCATATCCACATGTGTCCCAGTTCATCAGTGGAACTCGTGCGGAATTCACCGGTCTCGACCCAGTTGAAAAATGCCTCGAAACCGAATCGCAGATATCCCTCAAAGGTATGGCTCACGCGGTAGAAATAGATACTTGCCCCAATGATAGCGGCGAGTACTATTATAAAGATAAAGAACACACGGAGCATGTTCGTGGTGATGAAACCACCTTGACGCAGCTTGATGAGGGAAAAGATGATATATACAATACCCATCACACCACCCACTATGGTTGTGCGAGATATCACAGATCCGATGATCACGATGATGGCGTAAGCCACCATATCGGAAACCTGATACATACCTTTCGTGCGCACCGCCCGGTTGGTCGAGAACTGATGTGCAATCATGACAAGGATGACCGAGAAACGGATGCCCGCCGGGTCGAGGGCGGCGCCAATGCCGTACATGCGCATATGCTCGCGATAATACTCATTCCCCCATACAAAACGGTCCACAAAACGGCTGAAGCTGTCATTGTTGTCGATCATCACGGCGGCTACGCATTGGAACACGCCCACCAGGGCCAGATAACGGATCAGCAATTCCAGATCAGCCTTGCCATGTCCGATCCGAAGAGCAGCATAGACGCCATACGCCCCTGCCATCCAGGTCAGGAAAGAAACAATGTAGGTCGCATAGTCCTTTTCATAAGTACCGGCAATCGTCACGCTGAACAGGCACCAGAGTGAAAACAGAGCTGCTATCAATGCTGCGATTATGGTCTCCTGGGACAACTCCATCGCCTTTTTCCGTATACTGTCATACACAAAAGCCATGACACCGAAGACAGCAACCAAAATCTTCGAGTTGACGGACTGCGGCAGGAAAGTAAAGGAGAAAGGGAAGAGATAGAAACTCGTCACCAACACCAAAATGGAACCTATCAGAATCTTTCGGAACATCTATCGGAAAAAGAGGCTGTAAAAAAGCTTATGAATCAAAAAATAGTAGAGCCTGACCCCTGCCCAGTTCCGGCGGGCAGCCATGCCCTGGAGGATGCGGGTATGGCGCGGCAGGTCGGCAGCAGCAGTCGCACGCGCATTGGCTTCGGGAAACCAGTTGTACCAGATTTCATAGTCACTGCGCCGGCTGCTGATCAACAAAGGCCGCTTCAGATAGAGCATCAGGTCTGAAAGTGCGTCCGGATTGGCTTCGGCGAATGCGGTTCCGGGAAAATCGTGGGAGAATTCAGCCAGGTTACGCTCGATCTGCGCCCGTTTTTGTGGCACGAAACTACGGCTGATGGACGAACTGTTCGTGGCATTCCAGCGATAGAGCGGTTCATGAACCTGAACTACTCGCTCAGCATGAAGGAAACAGCGAAGGATAAACTGCATGTCCTCGCCCATGTCTGCTCCATCTATGAAACGGATGCCGCTGTCTTCCACCAGTGCACGACGGACCAGGAAAAGCCAGAGATTCCAGCGCGAAGCTCCTCCAGTCAGCTGCGACAAAGCCTTGACAGGATTGTCATAATCCGGCTGGCGCATATAGCGCCCTCCCGTCTCCAGTCCCCGCGTCCAGTCCCAGCCTACAATATCGGCCGGACCTTCGGCCGTCTGTAACGCTGCGACAGCGTGTTCCAACATCGTCGACTCCATGAAATCGTCAGCATCGGCAAAAGCCAGATACTCCCCTTCTGCCACATCCAAGGCCCGATTGCGGGCAGCTGCCGCGCCGTGATTCTCCTGCTGGCGGATCAGCTTGCAGGACAAACCGCTTTCTGCACAGAATGTCTCCAACATCACGAGCGAACCGTCTGTCCCAGCATCTTCCACGAAAATCACTTCGAAATCCCGGAACACCTGCGCACGAATGCTGTCCAAAGTGGCCGGAAGTGTCTTTTCGGCGTTGTAAACAGGGATGATCAAGCTGACCTTCATCGTTGGGAAAGGGTAAGGACCCGGGCGATAAATGCCGGATCGGAACTGTTGAATTTGCGCGCAAAAAATGTCGGAGCAGCAGACAAGTAGTCAAAATCATCTGCACACCAGTCTTTCAGTTCACTGCCTCGCCAGCCAATGGTCCGCATGCAGCCAATCCCGTCTAACAGTACATTGTACAACTTATCCCGAAATGGCGACATCCAGCAAAGCGTCTGCATGACACATTCGTCCGGAACGAAAGTATGGGTAAAAGTTCTCCTGACCCAGTCTTTCTGGTCCAATGCATACTGCACCATCTGCTGAGTAATGCTCACCCATTGCGATCCTTTCCGGAATTCCACATCCCGGTTCCGCTTGATGTGCAGGATTTCCTGCATGCGGATGCAAAGCGACCGGATTACACTCCACAAAGTCCGGGTGCGAGAAAAATGGCGGGGGAAAAGATGCCACCGCTGCATCCTGCGCTCCAGGTCCGAAGTATCTGCTACGGAATAGCCGATGTATTCCATACCGGGATGCGCATCACAGAAAGCATGGATGGTGTCTTGACTTTTCAACGGCAAATCCACGCCTGAGAGCAAATGATAGTATGCGTACGGTCCGTGTGTGGCAGCTGTTTCAAAAAGGGCGTATTCCGCTTCGACCATCGAAAAATCTCCCCATCGGATGTCTATTCGGTCTGACAGTATCTCCAGCCCGGCCTTTTCGGTATGCAGGACAGGCAATGATTTCACTTTCTTGTCAATATGGACATAAATGTCATTGCGCGGATCGTCCATACAAGACACAAGTGTCTGGAGCATACCGAATTCATTATGGGCCAGGATCAGATAAGCGTGTTTCATACGCGCTGTTTCAAGTTCCTGAGTGCATCGAAAGTATTTCCGACCGGTGCGATGCGATACAATTTCCAGAACCGGTACATTTTCGGAGCGGGTTTCCATTCGTCCCGGATCTCCTGCGGAAGCGAATCAAAAACCTGCCACCAGACGCGGAACTGGACGGTGAACAGGTCCCAGGGCTTGCCACCCGTATAATGGATGGTACCCTCCTTCTGAACGGATTCCCACAGTTCCTCACTGTATTGACGTACGAAGTCGGGCTTATATTTCAGGATAAAGAAAGTCCGGATGCTGTCTTGCAGCGGACAGAGAGGCAACACATGTCCCTGACACACCTGGTTGAGTGCGTCCTGGTCGGGAAACTCCAGATACGGTACCCGGCAGGCTTCCAGCAGTTTTTCCGTCACGCCCTCGTTCCGCATCTGCGCGAGATTCATCAGGAGGAAACCGGAATTGAAATAGCGGTCGGGATCGCAACCCAGGGCCCGGAAACGTTCAGCCTGCTGCTCAATGGGTGCCTCGAAAACCACGCCCAACCAGTTTTCTCCCAGATCCGTCTCCCGAAACAATTTGCCGACATCCTGTCGCACGATGATGTCACAGTCCAGATAGAGTATCTTCTCGTATTCCGGCAACAATTCGGGCAACAAGAGACGGAATGAGGCGGCCTCTGTATAGCGAGGGTCGATATACAAGCCTTCCATCCTGCCCTTGAGTGGAATGTAACGGAATGTCATCCGTCCTCCGGCAAGCCGCTCCAGTTTCTGCTGCATGGTTTCCGGAATTGGATCGGAAACCAGGCAGATGACCTCGAAATCCCCCGTCGAAGCATCCAGCAGCGACTTGAGCATCGTGGCGGCCTGCACGAAGTAATTGGGCGTAAAAGCGATGGCGAGGGGTATCCTCACGAATCAACCTGATTATGAATGGACAACTCTATATAAGCGCTTGAGAGCGCGGATGGTCTTTTCCCGAAAGGTCTGGGGCTGCCAGGAACGACTGTTGAAATGATAAAGCTTGACAGAACGCTTCCGCTGACAATTGGTATTGGCGATGACATCCGTATCATAAATGGTGATACCGTCAGCCAGATGCTGCGTCTTGTCCTCCCTCTTCCATTGATATTCCTGTTCCAGAATCCCTGACAAAATGGTCGGAATCGGGGTCAGGTCGAGATTGCCATCTTTGTCGATGAATCGTCTGTTCTGATAAAGATCCAAAGCCTTCCCAACAAAAGGATGTCCGGGAGTTGCGCCCATGATAGCTGCCTCCATAAAGATATCCGTATGTTCCTTGTCCCGCATTTCAAGACCCGAGAAGAAATCATTGTCCAGCAATTTGTCGATGCGACCAAAAGCCCGTACGTCGGAATCCAGGTAAATGCCACCTTCGTGATAGAGCGCATGGAGCCGGACGTAATCCGATACAAAAGCCCATTTCTTGTTCGCCAACGCGTCACGCGTAAACGCAACAGCGTTATAGTCAAGGCTCTCCATGTTCCAGAGCCGAATCTCATAGTCGGGCATGTACTTGCGCCAACTGGCGATACAACGGCGGATGACTTCCGGTTGCGGATCGTTGCTGAGCCAGCAGTAATGGATGATTCTAGGAATCATGGTGATCAATCTTTCTTGAGAAATTTTTTTCTGTAAAATGACAGAACATTAAGAAGGCAGACGTTGGCAAATTGCAGATTAGAAGACCGGCATCGGACCACAGGTCTTGCACTTTTTCGATAATCCCGGAGGGAGAGACGCTTCTGGTATTCGCCCGGGGTATAATTGCCCTGAAAACTGACACTGTACCCAAATTCCTTAAATGGAAGTCCTTCACGATAGAGTGAAATGTTCTGAGGATCCTGCAACAAGCGATAAAGGGTCTTTGTGCACAATGCGGGACCGGTCGTCTGCATGACTCCTGTCCATCCTACACCGTCAACGAAAGGATTATACAGATCAATCCGTTTCAATATGTCCAGAATCATAGCCCTGATGAACGGATGGCCTTTTGCGGCTATAATGAAGCCTTGCAAAGATTCCCCCCTCGTCATATATTCAGGTATCAGACCGTAATGTTGTCCTCCCTGTCGATCATCCCAATAAAACAGCAGATAAACGTCATCCTCACGAATGACTTGATCCAGTGGTTTCGCGATAGAGGATTTCAGGTCCAGATAGACACCGCCCTGAGCATAGATCAACAAATACCGGAATAAGTCGGCCTTTGAAGACAGGTAGTCCCCGTCAATCCTGTGATAATATGATAAAATCTTCGGCCCAAATATATCCCGGATGAAAGACTCCACCTCGACATCACTATACATCTGATAATGATATTCAGGGTTGTTTTCTTTGAGAAAGCGGATGTTCGACCTGAAGGAATCGGGCAGGCTCTCTAGCACCTCATCAGCAGTTGAACCATTACCACGAAGGCATGCCTGATAAAAATTTTTCGGAATGCCTCCGGTCATCTCAACGACAGGAAGCATCTTCTCATAAGCATCCTCCTCCAGAAGATGCCTGTAGTTGACACGTTGTGTCTGCTTTGAGAGAAAATCAGCAAAAAACATAGACAAAACCTTATTGTCCAACAACGCGTCCGGGGACGCCGACCACTGTAACGCCTGGTATCAAAACGTCTTTCACTACCACGGCGCCGGCACCGATACGAACATTGTCCGCGATACGGATACCACCCAGGATCTGGGCATTCTGCCCGATATCTACGTTGTCACCGATGACGGGAGAATCGTCGGGATAGCCGCCATCGCTACCAATACAGCAGTTGCCATGAATGATACATCCCTTCCCGATGCGCGACTTGGGATTGACGATCACCGAACCGAAATGCTCCAAATGTAAATCTTCGCCGAAACAGCCGGCACTGATGATAAAACCCAATCTGGCACCCAACCGGTTCTTGCGCGCCCGATAATGGAAGCATAGCAACTTGTTGGGTCTTGAGAAGGTATATTTCTCTTCTTTCCGCAGGAACTTGATGTACCGTTTGATGTAGTACATCTCCGGACGGATCCACCATTCCATGAATTTTTCCTTGAAGGTCATGCTATTTGTAGGTCAGTTTATGGATGGACATCCGATTCTCTATCTCGTCGCGCGGCATGAGGCAAAAAGCTGGATCGCTGATGGATTGCTGCAGGTAATGTGGAAGCGTATCACTGATAACAGGACAGGCCGATGGCTTAGCAAATACATCGTACAGAATCTGGAAAAAGAAATAATCCGGCAACCCATCATGGTCACGCCACCAGAGCAACATCAGATCACAAAGCGAATTCACAGGTTCGGCATCCTTCCGGCTGATGATAATACTATTCAACATATTGACCCGGAATCCTTTCGCCCAGCCGAAATAGTACGCGTAGACATTTCTCCAATACTTGATATTCGGTTCGTTCGGATCACGGCGGAACACGAAGAAATCCTGACTGGCATATTCTTCCGGAATCGGGCCCGTTAACAGGATGGTAGCATCCATCCAAATGCCGCCATAGGTTTTCAGGAGCATCAGTCGCAGTAAATCGGAGTAATGTGCCGTGGTCATCTTCTCCCTTTTCTTCCGAATGAAATCCGGGACATCCAGATAGTCAGCCAGATTCGCGTCTGTCAATCGGACAATGGTATAGTCGGCTGCGAACCGGTCTACGGAATCAAGACACTTTCGGACGACATCGGGAACTCGATCATAGCCTTGCGCCCAGTATTGCCAGATAATCCTGTTGGAAGAAAAAGCATGCTTGGGCGTAAAGTTGAAATGGACTGGACGCCTGTCGTATTCTGCAATCAACACTTCGCAAATATCCACCACACGCCGGTGCGTGAGAAGGATCTTCTGCTCCCGGAGCTTTCTCCAGACGAATGTCCTGCTCACGTCAATCATGCCGTAAACTTGCGGGCGAAAAGATAACCCGTCTGCTGAAGGGCCGGATAGTCCGATAAATGGAATACACCGGCATTGGCCCGACCCATGTCGTGCTTCAAATATTTCTCATCATTGACAATCTTCTGCCGCAATTCCGGCGAAGCCATCAACTCCGAAGGAATGAAAAACTCATCGCCACAAAAAGACCAGCGGTATTTCTTCTCAATCTCCGGTCTGCGGAACAAGATGTGCCGGACGGCTTCTTCTGTAAGGCTCAGCCAGTTGCTGGCCTTGTAGTATTCCCCTTCGCGGTTAATCCGGATGCCGAGCAGGCGCTGGACAGCAATGGCAGCGCGCCAAAGAAACTGGCTGACTTTGCTCTTCCATCTGGCCGGATTGGTGAAATCCTTGACGAAAAAATTGTAGCGATGTATCTTCAAAGTTTCCTGATAAGGCTCGTCCTTGCACATGCCCGTCACTATACTGTTTCCTTCCTTATGAGAAAAGTAGTCTTCCAAGCCAGTATAAGTCTGCAACGGGAGCGTCGTCCCGGAGATAATATGATAATAGTCATAAGGCCCCTGTTTTGCCGCTTCCTCAAGCAATGTCAGTTCCGTGCGGATTTGAGAGACCGTTCCCCATCGGACATCTATTCTGTCTTCCAGAATAATAAGCCGGGCCTTGTCAGCATGGATTTCGGGAAGCTGTCTGACCTTTTTGTCGATATGGACAATAATGTCACTCTGCGCCTGGTCCAGCAACGAGACCAGTTTCTGCAGAATCTCGAATTCATTGTGCGCAATGATAAGCCAGGCGTGGCGCATCCCTATTTAATTCAAAGCTCTGGACATTTCTTCCAGATAAGCACAACCAAAACGCAGGTCAGGCTCCAGATAGTTTCCTTCACCCCATTCATTCCAGGATTTGACGAACAGCAGGCCGTTCTTATCGCGGGATTCGACTTTCTGACGCGTTTCACGGCACAATTTCCCCCAAAGAGAAGGAGTGCTGTTATGGAGAATAGTGCCTTTCCCGCCACTCCGAGGCGAATGATCAAAATTAGGATCGATGCAGGGAACCGTATCCGGAAACTGGTCGAACTTCTTTCCAGCTGTCCGGACATAATAACCATAATCTACCGCATTGGGGCGTTGCATCATGGAATGCAGTTTCGCACGTAACCGGGCCCCGGGTTCATGAAGATACATATAGACTGCATCGAACATGGCATCGTAAACAACCATGTCGATACCGGGCCGCCGAGCATTGTCCAAAGCACCCGATCCCTGAGCAAAAGCGAAGAAGCAAAAACCCGGAAGTCCGTTTTCAGCGGCAAGCGCATTCCAGATCCGAGCCATCTCTTCCATGTCCGGAACATCCCCGGGTTCGAAGATCCCGAACAGAAGACGACCCTGAAACAAAATGTAACGTCTGTCCCTGAAGGCCGGGAGCATCGCCTGAAAGTGTTTTTCATAATCGGTGGCGCCGGGATAGGTCTGTTCCATCAACATCCTGTCGGGAATGGCCGGATCCCAGGTCTTGGCTTTCCAGGAATGATTGGCCCAGCACAGACAGAAAGGATAATCCGGGCTGCCACTGGCGACAACCTCTGAAAAAACACGATCCAGCAGCCGCTTGCCATCGAACCAGTAATGCCAGTAGCAGAAGCCCTCGATACCAGCCTCACGGGCAAGCACGGCCTGCTGTTCCCGCACTTCCGGTACCCGGAGATCATAATAACCCAGGTCTGCGGGCACACGCGGCTGGTAATGCCCTTGGAAAAGCGGTTTTGCCCGTCCCACGTTAGTCCATTCGGTAAAACCTTTCCCCCACCACCTATCATTCTCGGGCGTAGGATAAAACTGCGGAAGATAAAAAGCAATCGTGCGTGCCATCGATTTACCAGAGAGTATCGTTATTAGAAACAGATTTGACTTTGTTTGCCCTGTACGTATTCTTCAATAATACCTCCATGACAGGAAATGCCATGAAATCAGGTAATGAGCATATTATGGAGAACAAACGTGTTTTTTTCAGGTGCGACAAATATGGCCCGTCTTCTTTGATAAGCTTGGAAATCCGTTGGCATAACGCAACTATTTCTTCCTTCCTCAATTCCGGACGATACGCATTGATCAGAAAATGCAGGACCCGGTCATATTCCATGGATTTGAATCGGAATGAATCGAACCGGGTTATCTTTTCCAGCAGAAGATCCACAAAACGGAATAATTCTCCCATGGGCTTTTCGACATGCGAGAGACTCCCTGCAATATCACATCGATAAATGTACAAGCAACGTGAACTCGTAACAAAATTCTGAGTATAAGAAAAATAATCTAAAGTAAACAATTCGTCCTCCCGGAAAGTGAGCCCCTCGGTAAAACGAATGAAGTGCCTCATGATTTTTTCTCTTCTAAAAAACTTGTTGACAGTAAAGACAAAGAATTCACAATGATCCCCATTCCACATCATGGGAACAACCTGCTCCTGCATCGCATCCTTTCCTACAAAGACACCGTCATTCAATTGTTTGTTTCGCGTCCGACCATTCTTATCAATAAGAGTAATTGAGAAGAAGACCAAATCATGGGAGGATTCCTTGATGGTCTGGAAAAAGGCGATGTAATCTCTGGCAACAAAATCGTCAGGGTCCACAAAGGAAACCCATTTGCCCGTAGCGGCTTCGAGTCCCCGGTTCCTTGCTGTACTAACGCCTCCATTTGCCTGATGCATGACGCGGATGAAGGGATAACGCTCAGCATATTTGTCACAAAGACTTCCTGATCCGTCAGTACTGCCATCATCGACCAGAATAATCTCCAAAGACGACACATCTTGCATCAAGATGCTGTCAAGGCAATCCCCCAGATATTGCCGAACATTGAAAACAGGAATGATGATTGACAAATCAATCATAGATCATACGGATTCCTTGACATCTTGGAGAGAGCCAAAGCCTTTGCCTCCCGATAAGCATAAAGGTCCATCATCTTGGCAATACCCCAAAATGAAAGAAGGGTAACCACGGCAGTGATCAGCAAGGTCAGCCAGTTGGAGGAGATGAAATGAGAGACAAGCAGCGATTCAGCCAGGATGACCAGAGATACCAGAAAGTACGGGATTATAGCGCGCAGTTGCCGGCCCAGGCCATATTTTAAGATTTTCTTGGTATAATAAGAACTGAAATACAAATCGATGAAAGCATTTACGACAAGACCGGCACAGATTCCCTTCAGCCCGAAAAACACAGAAATGAAAAGAACGCCGAACATGATGAGTTTCTTGATAACTTCCATCCGCAGGACGATATCCGAACGACCCTTGACATAGAGCAGGTTCAGGTTGATCTGTATCAGCCCGTTCGGAAGCAGGCTGAAACAGATGATCTGCATCATGGGGACACATTCAATCCATTTGTCGGTAAGCAGCAGCGAAACGAGCGGCCGGGCGCAACCGCAAAGCAGCATCAGGACCGGGAAGGCGATGAAACAAAAAATCTGGATGTACTTCTCGTAAAACTGAAGCAGCTGCTCGTCATCGTCCTGCAACTGGCTCAGAACAGGGTAGGCCACCCGGTTGAACGTACTGACAAGCGTTGTATTGGCAATTCCCGGAAATTGACCGGCGCGCGTAAACAAGCCTACGTCCTTTGCTGAGAACTTCTTGCCAATCACCATCGGATACGCATTGTCGTAGATTGTACTGATGAGCGACGCAGTCAGGATTTTGGAACTGAACGAAAATAGCTTTTTGAACGAAGCTTTCGAAAAGACCGGCTTGGGCATCCAGCGGACGATGCACAGCGTGATCAATGCCGAAACACTGGCCGCCGTCAGTGTCTGGGCAACCAGAGCCCACACCCCCAAACCCTTGAGGGCACAGACAATACCAACCACGCCGGAAACGATAGCAGTAGCCAGTGAAATCAATGTCTTGCTCTTGAAGTCTACCCGCTTGGCAAGCAATGTTCCCTGAACAGAAGCCAGAGAACCGATAATCAGGATCAGCGCGATGGCGCGCATCAATGATTTGAGCAGCGGCTGATCGTAAAAAACGGCGACAAGCGGCGCAGTAAAAAACAAGAGGAAATAGAAGAAAACGCTGAGGGTGAGATTGATGATATATACCGTGGAGTAATCCTCGTCACTGGCATCCTTCTCCCGGATCAATGCGCTGGCCAACCCACCGTCAATGAAAAGTTGCGAGATGGCGATGAAGATGCCGAGCATGCCCACAAGACCGTAGTCGGTGGGACTCAGGAGGCGGGCCAGGATGATGCCGATCACGAAATTGACGCCACGCGTCAAGACCTGCTCGACGAAGCTCCAGGATACGCCTTTTACTGTCTTGTCTTTCAGCGACTCAGCCATTCCATAGATGGATTAGCGCCGGCGTTTTTCAGAAAGCGGGAAATGATAGATTATACCCAGTTGAAGGCCGACTTCCATATCCAGCGGGAAACTGATAAACTCACGACCATTGTAGCGGTCAAGGAAAAAGGCCAGGCCCATATCGGAGTAGAAGCCGAAGCCGTCCTTGAAATCATACTCCAACAAGAATCCGAAATGAAACCCGGGAACAAGGTTGGGATCGGTAACCCATACTTCCGGATGAAGGGGTTCGGTGAAGTCGTAGGTATAGGCGAGACCCAGACCGGCATAAGTCTTGGCAGTGAAAGGCACGTTGTTCTCAGCCAACGCGTTGTAGTTCAGCAAATGATCCGCGAAGACATGAAAACTGCGGAATTTGTAGGTATACGTCGGAATCTTGGGAGCTTTCGGGTCTGCGTCGGGGTCTTCAAAAGGCTCACAGACACCCGTTTTGCGACTATAGTTTCCGAAGAGCCTGATCTCATGTGCGTCAGTGATATTGTATCCCAACGCCACACCGGCACCGATGGAGAACAACTCCCCGGCACGTCCTTCCTTGAACAGTTGCGAACAATAATCACTACCGAAATAAAGCGGGCCGCCCTGGAAGGCAAAGTACCAGCGGTGTCCATATTCGTAGGGGGTCAGGGTCTTCCTTTGGGCAAACAGCGAGGCGGTGCATAGCAGCAATGCTGCCATCAGCAATATACACTTTTTCATCAAAATGGAGGGATTAGAGTAAGACTTCGTCCACGGGCCTGATTATCAGACCCGAAGCAAAATCGTATGACAATGACGCCATATCAACGGCAAAGTTACTGATTTCTTGTGAAAAACCAATAATTGGATGGTCGTATTCAGGCTTCGACAAGCCCGGCTTTTTCCCATGCGGCAAGAATGGAGGCCGCATCGTCGGATGCCGTCAGGGCATCAAGTCCGTACTCGTCCTGCAATAACGTCGACAAAGTGACAGCGTCGAATTCCCGCCCTGCGACGGAACGCCACAGAAAGGCAGCAGATTCGTTGAGACGGACGACCCGACGTGCATTCTGGCGTCCATCGGAACTTTCACCGATGACCAGATGGTCATCGCCAAGTTCGCGGAGACGATATTGGGGACAAATACGCATCTATCTGTTACAAACTGGTTTCAAAAGTAGTGTATTTCAGCGAGATTTCCTATCTTTATACGCAATATGGGCAGAGCCGTATCCGATAGGGAATGGAGCATCTTTCTCAGATTACTGCGCGCAGGACTCTGGGAAAAGCCCATATTCCTGCTCCACGTACCCGATGAAGATGGAGCCCGACGCCTGCTGGAGACGGGCCGTCAACAGGCCGTCGTCGGCCTGCTGCTTCGTGGCATCACGCGCATGCCGAAGGAACAGCTCCCCTCTCCAGCCATCCGAATGCAAATGCTGGCAGAAGGCGACGAAATCGAACGGAAGAACCTGCAGATCAACCTCGTGGAACGCGAGGTACGCAGTTTTCTTGAACAGCATGGGTTGCGCCCTATCATCCAGAAGGGAAGCCAGGCAGCCAAGCACTACGCCATGCCACTGCTCCGCCAGGGCGGCGACATCGACTTCTATTTACCCGGAGACAGTTTCCAGAAAGCCTGCGGACTGATTCCGGACGGCATACACGCGCCAGACGGAAGCCTGGTCTTCCGAAAAAAAGGTATCGTGGTGGAACTTCACCCACGCTACTTCGACCTTCACCTGCCCGACGACAAGCTCCCCAATGTGCCTTCTGTCTATGCGGAACTGGTGCTCTACAGTTCCCATATCCTGAAACATGCCATCGGCGCCGGCGTAGGCATGAAACAACTCTGCGACCTGGCCCGGGCGCTGACCGGACTGGATGGCACCTACGACAAGCAGGAGCTGGCTGATGCGCTTCGCAAGGCCGGCATCCTCCGCTGGCACCAGATGCTTTGCTCGTTGCTGGTGGACAAGCTGGGCATGGATCCGAAGTACTGCCTGCCCGGATTCAAACCGGGAAACTATCGCACACTGATGCGCATCATCCGCAAAGGGGGCAATTTCGGCCTGTCTTCAACCCTGCGGAAAAAGGGTCTCCGCGCCCGGCATCCCTTTGTCCGGAAGAGCCTGACCTTCCTGGCCTTCCTGATCCGCCTGCCATTCTCGCTCCGGTACGCACCAAAAGAAACCAGCTCCACGATTGCGGAGCTGGTCAAAGGAAATCTGTCAGAATAGCTTCTAAATAATTCAGTTCTGGGTCCGGACCTCCACACGTCCGCTACGGTCATCCTTGATTACCGTAACACTGCTACTTTTCGTATTCGGCAAGTTAATATAGGGTGTTCCGGTATAATTGTAAGAGCAACTTGCCAGGGTAACGGTGAAATCGGTCAGGGTGGTGGTAGCATATCCATCCTCGAAATATGGCGTATTCCGGAGTGTCAGGCTCTTGAAAGGATTGCCTGCGTTCTGGATGGCGAAATTGGTGAAATTGTCACAATTTTCAATATCGAAACTGGTCAGATTAATCGCTGTCTGGACATTTACCCGCTCAAGATCGGGGCAATTATACATGCTCACTGCCGTCGCATTTCCCAAATTCAGTTGTTGGATACCCGAAACGTTCTTAAATGTCACCGGACCTTTCGGATGCTGGTTGCCGATGTTGAACTGGTCGTTGAACCGCAGGTCTTCGATATAGATCGCGCCCTCCGAATTGTTGGCATTCATCATGTTGAGTGTCAACACATCGCTGTCTTCGCTGCCCCGGACGGTAACGTAGGTGTATTGATTCAGTTCTATATAGTTCAGCGAAGGGACGTTTCCGACTTCCAGGCTGGGTCTGGGGCTCAGGTTCTGTCGGGTTTCCATGTGGGTGATCTCCTCCAGGTTTGGCAGCCACAGGAAATCACTGGCCAGGATATAGGAAGTGATCTTGCTATAATCTTCCTGGCCGATTGTGCCTGTCTTCGTAATGAGTGGCAGGACGGCCTGTCTGAGAATCTTCAGTTCTTCCGTAGTAAAAGAGTAGGATTTACCGCCAAGGAATACCACATCGGCCTCCCAGAAATGATCCTTGATAAACTGGTCGGCATTTGAAGAGGTTTTTTCCTGAATGGACCTGAGCATCGCATTGAATTGAGCGCCGTTGGGATATTGCGAGGCATCGCCCGGCCCGATTCCATAATAAGCTTTCAGGCCCGAAATAATCTTGGTGCTGTTGTTACGCAAAGTCATCAGCAGCATCTGGGCACCGCCCAACGTCAGGCTCAGTTCGATGTCATCACCGCCCTCGCTGTTGACCGTCAGGGCCAGACGGTGGTATTTGCAGGCTTCGAACGAAAGGCTGCGGCCCGATTCTTTCAGCTCGATGGTTTTAGAGAACGCAGATCCGTTCTTGGTGTAATAACAAGTCAGGGAGAGGTTGTACAGGTCCTGCGGAAGACAGAAGAACATGAACTGCATTCCTTCATTATTGTACAAAGGTTCTTTCGATACGGGATCGGCATAGTGGGATCCTTCTCTGATACTGAGACCGGACAAGTATTCGTCGCCAATTGCAGCGGTAAAATCCCCGACCAGCTCCGGGTAAGAAGAAGAAGAAGGAGTAGACAACGAGCAGTCATCAATCCAGACGTTGTCCGGATCATCATTGTAAATGGTAATCTCAATGGCCGTGAAAGCCGGATAAAAACTCAGGAATACTTTGTTGTTGGGATTGTAGCTGGTAGAAGTATGGGCGACCATCAGATATTCATGACTGGGCAGCGAAGCAGAGAAAGTACCATTTTGGGCGTTTACTTCGACGGCCGGGTAAGTCGCGTAGAAATTATACGTCCCGGAATCTTCCCAGCGAAGGCCGCTCTGGTTATTGCTCTGCTTGAATTTGGCAAAACTGCGAGTACCTTCTTCCCTGTCGTGTTCCAGCATATAGTCGTAGGAGTCTGCACCGCCTGCCGTCTTGGCACGGTCGCTAGCGATACGGATCACATCTTCATCATCCCAGACCAACTGGATGTGCTTAGGGTTGAAGGGGTCATCGAAATCGCCATAATGGACTTTCGTCTTCAAGGACGATGCAGCGGAGAACTTGACAAGGCTGCTGTCGGCAGGCGCATCGAACAGGATGCAGCCTGATACGGAAAAAACAGCACATACCAGTCCAAGCAGGATGGACACAAAGGATGTTGACGATCTTTTCATGTTCGAACGTTTTAATGGACGGCTATTGCCAGCTGTGCTCATAGTTGGTCATTTCGTGGTCTACCACTTCCTGGCCCACGGACTCGACTTCCGTATCTTTCGTAACGACGGATTTGGCAAGGATGCCACACGACACCTCGACGCTGACGTCCTCGAGGATGGCCGGGGCTTCGTATTTTTTCTGTTTCATCATAATCAATACCTATACATTAATATTTTTACGCATATCATGCAGAAAAAGTTCCAGAAAAAGTGGATGGACGATCTATTTTCTCCAGCCAGGCACGGGGTACGCTGGCCCGGGCATACCAGCCCAGCAGCTCCACCACTACATAAACCGCGCCGTGAAACTCCAGCACGCGACCTTCCACGCCCCGTAACGAACCCTTGACGACGCGTACATAGTCGCCCAGCGCGAGTTCCCGGCTCACGAGTCCGTCTTCGCCGTCCGTAAGGTCCAGCACCCGGCGGAAGTCATCCAGCTGCTTGTCGGGGACCACGAGCAGCGAGCGGGTGGCCGGATCGATCAGGTAACGGACAGGAAGGCTCATTTCGTTGGTAAGGGCGCAAGCCTGTTTCTTCGTGGCCCTGAGGAAGATCAGTCCGGGAATGAGGGGATGCTCGTATGTTGTCCGGGTACGGGTACGGCGGAGTTGTTCCACGGGAAGGAAATGTTCCGTTCCGAGGCGGTCGAGCCGGTCGCGAACACCGAGTTCCGCTCCGCAACGAGTGCGGGCGGCGAACCAGCAGGGTCGGTCGGATGTGAGCATGTTTCCCATATCGGTCAGAATTTCTTGCCTCCCACGATACTCAGGAAAGTCAGTCCGAGAATACGCAAGTCAAACCATACGGAGTGATTGCGCAGGTAGTACAGGTCCATGTCGAGGCGCGTCAGCATCTTTTCCTTGGTATCGGTATAGCCGTTATAGAGCGTGGCGTAGCTGGTGACACCGGGACGGATCTGGTAAAGATAGCGGTAGCGGGGATTATCGGCCATGATGCGGTTGATGTAGAACTGTCGCTCGGGACGATAGCCGATGAACGACATGTCGCCGCGGAAAACGTTCCACAGTTGCGGGAGCTCGTCGAGATGATGCTGGCGCAGGAAACTGCCGGAACGGGTCAGGCGTGGATCTGTAATACCTGAATAGAGCAGAGGGCCGGCGGCTTCCGCATCTTTCCGCATGGAGCGGAACTTGTAGATGTAGAAGGGTTTCCCGCCGCGGCCGATCCGCTCCTGCTTGTAAATGACGGGGCGCCCGTCGTCGATCAGCACGGCGAGGGCAGAAACCAGGAAGAGCGGCGAGAAAAGAACCAGCAGCAGGCCGGAAAGGGCAAAGTCGAAGGTCCGCTTGATGCCTTTCCCCAAAAAACTCATCGGATTCTCGGGTGCGGGACCTTCATCTTGAACCTGTGGCCCTTGCCACATGTTTGCGTCACCACTTCCCAAACCCTCTCCCTTGGGGAAGAGAATGCAATCGATGCCGCCCAGGCGCCACTGGAGCGCTTCCAGGTCCCTGGCACTGCCTACGTAGTAAATCACGTACTCGCGCAGGATCTTGCCGTTCATGGCGGGATCGCGCGATAGCAGGCCCAGTACCTCATAACGGCCCGAAAGTTCCGCACTCTCAGCCATGTCGGCCGAGGCCTCACCATCTCCGTAAACGAGCGCATTGATGCGGTTGCTGAGGGAGTGCATCTCCCTGCTTTCATTGCGGAGACGTGCGATGAAGACGCGCGGATAGATCATCAGGGCGATGCTGAACAGTGTGTCGGCAAAGAGCGCCAGGATGACATGGGAGACCGTCTGATGGCCGGCCAGCCCGGACAACAGGATGGCAAGCATGCCGATCTCTTTGATGAGCACGGTTCCGACGACCTTGCGGACGTTCCAGATGGAGGCGTCCTTCCGGATCTGCCGGAAACCGCCGGAGACCAGCAGCCCGATCAGCGTGGAGACGAAAGCCGTACCCACGAAGATGGCCAGGTGGCGGGTAAATCCGAACTCCGGTTCCGAGAGCCAGCGCAAAAGGAGGATGGTACCCAACGATGCGACACAGGACAGGACCAGGTCCTGTAACAGCGACACGTGGGGAAGCACCCATTTGCCTGTGTTGGTGCGGGACATTCTGTCAGGCTTGAGTCTTCTTTGCTTCGGCAAGCTGCAGATGCGTCACGACGCAGGTCAGCAGTTTCTCCATGATGATGGGCTTCATGATGAAATCGTTGGCACCCACATCAAAGCCCTTGATGATGTCTTCGTTGGATGTCAAGGCCGACAGGATGACGATCTGGATGTCGGCCGTCTCGGGATTGGCACGCAGGCGACGGATGACTTCGAACCCATCGATGCCGGGCATCATCAGGTCGAGCAGGATCAGATCGGGCTTTTCC
>JAEEGL017113751.1_pt1 | contig 26505 bp, 19 predicted proteins | sample 9134231 | NCBI WGS metagenome assembly JAEEGL01 (sample SAMN16246548, study PRJNA631951) | gut metagenome | biome: gut microbiome; feature: rumen; material: fiber-attached | host: Bos | place: Iran: Karaj | collected 2018-10 | reverse complement strand
TTGAACATTGAACGGATTTGCAGGAGCGTAAGCAATGCTATATTTGAAACCTTTATCAGGTGAGAGGTACATGTTGGTTGGGTCGGCTATCTTGGTTCCGTCAACGATGAAGCAATACTTGAATACTTCATTCACATTATCTGTTAGTGTGACGCTCCATACACCATCATCACCTTTCGTAAGTGCTACAGGAGCAGAGAGGAGTTCGCTCTCCATCATCACCTTCTGTGCCTCAGGAGCATTGATGCGGAAGGTAACCTTTCCGTCAGCATAGTCGGGCGAAGTAACTTGGCGAGGGAACAAACGTGCCATCGTGGCACCTGTGAACTGCTGTTCCTGACCTGTGCGAGCCATCGCAGGCTTGCCGTTCTTCATTGCCTCCTCAGAAGCTTCAGGGTTGAAGAGCAGACGGAGTGACTTGTCGAGGAAATACTTGGCATTCATCCAAGTGTGTCCGAACTTGTCGTGGGTGAATTCCTTCACGCTACGGATGCCGTGTGTGTCGAGATGCTCCATATAGTCACGAGCGTTTCCGAAGAGGAAGTCGTCAGTACCTACACCCAACCAGAATAGGTGGATCTTCTTGTTTGTATCGGCTGCATTGTCGTACACGCCTGGAATCTCTGTTGCTGTAAAAGAGCTGTACGAACAGAGGTATGAGAACTTGTCGAGGTTGCGCAGACCGATTCCGAGTCCTTGATTACCTCCACGAGAGAAACCACCTATACCACGATGGTCGCGGTCGTTGATGGTGCGATAATGGCTCTCAACATAGTTCATGAGGTCGCCTGTGATATCATCACCCACTACATCACGCATCATACCCATTCCCATACCGCCAAAACCTCCAAATCCACCTGCTGGAGCTGGTGCAGGAGGGAGCAATTTGGTTGGGTTTCCATACGGAAGCACCACGATCATTTCTTTTGCTTTCCCTTCAGCAATCAGATTATCGAGGATGTAATTGACACGTCCTACCTTATAATAGACTTCTTCTGTATCAGTAGTACCGCTGAGCAAGTAGAATACAGGGTATTTCTTGTTCTTGTCGGTATTGTATTTGGGTGGCAGATACACGATGGCATTGTTCACACCCTTCAGACTGTTAGAGTAATAGTGGATGTAGTCCACCTGTCCGTGAGGTACCTTTTTGATGTCGTGTGCGAGCGACCCCGTCTTTGCTGGTATTTCCAACAAGCTGTTTTTGAAGCCTTCATTAGGGAAGTACAACTCGCACTTAGGGTCCATCACACTCACACCATCAACAACAAAACAATAAGGGTACATGTCGGGAGCTACTGGACCAAGTTTTACGGTCCACAAACCCGTCTTACTGTCTTTCTTCATATCCCCATTTGCAAATTGCGCCTCAACACGCACACTCTTTGCATTGTCGTTTTTGTACTGGAAAGTCACTGTACCGTCTGCATTAAAGATAGCAGACTTGTAGTCACCCTGTTGTTGAGCAATACAAGGTGAACAAACAAGCAGCATAAGGGCTGCAGCCTTCATCATCTTATTCATAATCTTAACAATTTAGTTATATTTTCTTTTGACTTTGTACTGATTACATAAAGTTTTTTTGTTTACAATTCACATGGGGATAATGTCTAAACATCGAGATTATTGGTTCCGAACCAGACGGACACCATATATTTCACCTATCTGCTTACCTGGTTTTGCAACGAATTTCACACGAACCTGGGTCTTGCCTTTCAGTTGTTCTGCAGGTATTTCATAAGTTTCATACTTAAACTCGGAAATACGATATTTGCCTGTGTTATTGATAGATGTGAGCAACACATCATCGATAAAGATATCGAACTCATGTGTTTTCCACTCACCCACGCCCCAGAACTTCAGACGAAGTGAGAGATCTGTACGTCCACCAGTCTGCATCAGGTAACTGAAGTAGTGACCATCACGTGCATCACGGAAGAACACGTCATTTGTGTTACCTGTTTGTGAACGGTCGGTTTCCATTTTATGATCGGTTTCCGGTTGCTGCTCACCTGGCTGTACTTTGTCAACCGTACGTGACTCAAGAGCTTGTCTCTCCTGTTCTTCTTGTGCTAACTGATCGAGATACTTCTTGTAGCTTGCTTCCGATAGGGTGAGCCAGTACATCATGTAGCGACTATCATGGATCTCAAAGAATGGTTGGAGTTCACCGGAAATACCATTCTGCATTTTTGTATTGAGGGTGAAATGGAGAGGCTTTCCGGCTATCGGAGTCAGTTGGTTGGCTATCTCTTCAACATTATCGTTGATGAGGATTGGTGCTTCGTTGATAGGTAGTTTCTTTCCGCCTGCATATTGACCGAAACGGCTATCGTCAGCAATAAGGTGTGCCAGGTCTTCTGTTCCTGTCTTCATACCAAGTAGGATGGGTCCATGCATTAAGGCAACATATTGAGACACGTTGGGTAGGTATTTCACGCTGTTGTGCATAGGGAAGTTAATCTCAACAACGTCACCCTTTTTCCATTTGCGGTCAATACTTACATAGCTTGAAGGACCGCTGATGATGCTGACTGGCTGTCCATTCACTTTCACACTGAAAGCTCCTGGTTTCACCCAATTAGGATAGCGGACAAGTAATGGGAACTGTCCTTTACCGTTAACGATGGAAATCTTACTAGTTTCTCCGTATGGAAAAGCTGTCTCTTGACGCAGGATGATTCCTTTCTCGCGCCAGTTCAGTTCTGAAGCCACAAAGAGGTTCACATAAAGAGCATCTCCTACATGAGTATAGATAAACTGTCCGTACTTCCCATGATGCTCCATACCTGTACCCACGCAGCACCACATAGCCTCATTTGGAGCAGAATAGTTGCGATAGTGGCGTGGACGAGCAGGGGTGAAATAGACATATCCTCCATGTTCTGGATGTTGAGACGAGAGAATATGGTTGAAGGTTGCCAACTCATAGTAGTCTGCATAGCGTGCTTCAGGATTACGACGATGCATCTCCTCTGTGAGTTTTAGCATATTGTTGGTATTACAGGTCTCTGGACCGTCAATATCGTTGATGAAGTCTGTACAAGCCTCCCTGCTGGGGAAATGTTCTCGACGGCTGTTTCCTCCAAAAGCAAGCGACCGTTCACCTGTCACGATATCCCAAAAGAAGTTTGCTGCATTGTGATAGCTCTCATCACCACTCAACTCGCTGATACGTTCAAAACCAACTACTTTAGGCACCTGAGTGTTGGCGTGCATATTATCTAGATTATCTACACGCTGAGACATCGCTAACAACAAACGACGATGTGAAAAACGACGGGCAACATCGAGGTATTTCTTATCTCCACTGATAGCATACCCATCTGCAAGTACTTCGTTCATACCGCCATGCTCCATACCCAGCATACGTTCCATTTGCTCATCTGAGAGACCAGCCGTGAGGTCAATAGCCCAGTCACAAAATCCAAGGAACAGTTTCTTGGCCTGTTCATTACCACAATACACCCATGCATCTCGAAGTCCTGCATACATTTTATGCAAGTTGTAGAAAGGTGCCCAAGAACCATTATAAGTACCGAAGTTACCAAGTTTGAAGGTGCTCCAGATACGGTCGCTATTAGGCATACCGCCCACATATCCTTTTCCCCACTCTGGATGGTTCTTCACATTTGCATCTGCGCACTCTTGCAGTTCGCTAATCATGTACTCCATACGCTGGCGACATTCTTCGCTACCAGTAGCAGCATTCATCGCCATTGCCGTCAGATAGTGACCTCCAACATGCCCGTCAAGTCCATCCCAATTTGGGTATGCCGGCTTCTTGGGAGTGAGTCCTGCTTCCTTGCGGTAAGGAGCTAACATACGATCACAGTCGTATTTCAACAACGTTTGTACGTTCAGGTCTCGCGCATGCTTCAGCGGACCATCAAGTAATACAACATCACCAATCGGAAATTCATCCGAATACAATTTGTCTTGTGCGCTAGCAATTGTAGTCATAAAGCATAGCGCTAAAGTAGAAATAAGCGTTTTACGAAACATAATACAATTTGTTTTTATAATCATAATAATTACTTTCAATCGTGTAAGTATTTCATCAAACCCAACGTTCGACGTCTGTCTTATTCGTCTATTTCGTTATTTTGTTGTTAAGTATTAATTTTGATGCAAAGATACAAATTATTTACAATTTAGCAAATGACAAATTACTATTTCTTCATTTTTTCTTTCATTCATTCTTTTAATATTACATTTTTCTCTAACTTTGTACCCAAATTCAATTATCATTAAGCAAAATGCAAAAAATTATTATTCTCGACTTCGGTTCGCAAACCACCCAGTTGATTGGCCGTCGTGTGCGTGAACTTGATACTTTTTGTGAGATTCTTCCTTACAACAAATTCCCATACGATGATCCATCAATTATTGGTGTCATCCTTAGCGGTTCGCCCTTTAGTGTGTATGACGAAAAGGCATTTAAACTCGATTTGATGCCGATTATCGATCGTTATCCGGTATTGGGCATCTGTTATGGCGCTCAGTTGATGGCTCAGACTTTTGGTGGGAGTGTAAAACCTGCAGGAACACGCGAATATGGACGTGCAAACCTTCAATGGATAGAAAAAGAAAATCCTCTATTCAAGGACTTTGTTGACAATAGTCAAGTTTGGATGAGTCACGGTGATACAATTGTAAATATTCCTCCTTCGTTCCATAAGATTGCCTCTACCGATTCTGTAGAGTTTGCTGCTTATCAATGGACAGGAAAACAGGTGTGGGGCGTTCAGTTCCATCCAGAAGTGTTCCATTCGCTTCAGGGAACGCAGTTGTTGCGCAATTTCGTAGTTGACATCTGTGGCAGTCAGCAAGACTGGAGTAGCGCTTCGTTTGTTGAAGCTACCGTTTCTGAACTTAAGCAGCAGATAGGAAATGATCAGGTGATACTCGGTCTCTCTGGTGGGGTAGATTCTTCTGTCGCAGCTGTATTGCTACATCGTGCTATCGGTCGTCAGCTCACATGTATCTTCGTTGATCATGGCATGTTGCGTAAAAATGAATTTCAGAATGTAATGCACGACTATGAGTGTCTCGGGCTAAATGTGATTGGTGTGGATGCCAGTCAAAAATTCTTTACTGATTTGGCAGGAGTATCAGATCCTGAGCAAAAACGTAAGATTATTGGACGTGACTTCATAGAGATATTTGATGAACAGGCTAAAAAGATTATCAAATCTTCTCGACAAAGTGGGCAAGAGGGAGCTGTTCGTTGGTTGGCACAAGGAACTATTTACCCTGACCGTATAGAGAGTCTGAATATCACAGGTAAGACCATCAAGAGCCACCACAATGTAGGTGGACTCCCAGAAGAAATGAATCTCAGCTTGTGTGAACCACTGAAATGGTTGTTTAAGGATGAAGTTCGTAGGGTAGGGCGTAGTTTGGGAATGCCCGAACATCTCATCACTCGCCATCCATTCCCTGGGCCGGGATTGGCCGTACGTATCTTGGGTGATATCACTCCAGAAAAAGTACGCATCTTGCAAGATGCTGATGATATCTTTATTCGTGGACTACGTGAATATAAGATTCGTCTTTCTGGAGAAGAAGCTCGAAGAGTATTGGCGGCTGGTGTACCTGCTGATATGAAGGATGGAGAGATTGAGGTAAGTCTCTATGATCAGATATGGCAAGCTGGAGTTATCTTGATGTCAAAAGTACGATCTGTAGGTGTGATGGGTGATGAACGTACTTATGAGCATCCTGTAGCTTTGAGAGCTGTTACTTCTACTGATGCGATGACTGCCGACTGGGCCATGTTGCCTTACGACTTCATGGCGAAAGTAAGCAATGATATCATCAATCATGTGAAGGGAGTCAACCGCGTTTGCTACGATATTTCATCAAAACCACCTGCTACAATTGAGTGGGAATAAAAACAATATGTATTTATTTGTAAAATAGATTGAAAAAAGATATATACTATTTTTGAAAGATTGTTCCTTTGTATCCATGAATTCACAAATGAAACGACAGATAGCATCAAGAGTATTGTTGGCGGTACTGCTACCAATGCTATTGTTGTCGTCGCTTCACATCCACTCCATTCATTCTTCTTGCAAACCTAATGAATGTTCAGATTGTGTAGAACATCACTGCGGAGGACATATCACACAACAGGAACTGACATTTCACGAATGCCTACTTTGTCAGTTCCTATCTCTTCCTATGTTGACAGCATCTATTTTAGATGTCATCCCAACTAATAGTTTCTGTAAAATTAGTCTTGCTCAAAGTCAATCGAATCTTCTTGTACGGTTTTTGAGCATTAATGTGACACGTGGTCCTCCAGCTGTCTAAGAACCATTTCAAGTGTAGATACATTTCCATACTGCACAAAACACACATTAATAATTAATAACAATAATATTATACAGAATGAAAAGACTATTTCTCATTCTGCCATTTTTGGGTATATACCTAACTGTGGCAGCACAAGACAGCAATACAAACATACAACATGATCATGCTAATGATACATCTGATGTTTTTTATCGTCATTTAAATTTGAACGAAGTGATTGTAACAGGAGTGACTGGTGATACAAAACTTAAACAATCAACAGTTCCTATTAGTGTCGTTAATTCGAAAGTACTGCGATCTACAACGTCTACAAATATCATCGATGCGATTATTCGTCAGCCTGGTATGAGTCAGCTTACAACAGGAAGTGGTATTTCGAAACCTATTATACGCGGACTTGGCTACAATCGTGTAGTAGTGATGAGTGAAGGTGTGCGCCAGGAGGGACAGCAATGGGGGGACGAGCATGGTGTTGAGGTTGATGAAGGAAGTGTTAGCTCTGTGGAGGTTTTGAAAGGTCCTGCTTCGCTTATGTATGGCTCGGATGCGATGGCTGGAGTTGTCATCATGCATAGTCAACCTTCACTCTCAGAGGGAGAATTGCGAGGTAATGTAATGACAGAATTTCAAACGAACAATGGTTTGTTGGGCTATTCGCTCAATCTATCAGGAAACCAACATGGTTGTGTGTGGGATGCTCGTTGGAGCGGAAAAATGGCTCATGCTTACAAAAACAAATACGACAGTTACGTGCCTGGCTCTCAGTTTAAGGAGATGTCTGGTCGACTCATGCTTGGTGTCCAGAAAACATGGGGTTATTCTAAACTGATTGGATCCATCTATCATCAAACGCCTGGAATTATTGAGGGAGAGCGTGACGAGTTGACTGGACAGTTAAGCCATGAGGATAGCTGGAGTAAATACAGCTACATCAAAACAATTCCTTTCCAACAGGTGAAACATTATAAACTCGTTTGGGACAACTCATTGAATCTTTCGAAAGGATGGATAAAGGCCATATTAGGCTATCAGCAGAACCGCCGTCAAGAGTTTGAAGAAGATGAGCACAATCCTGCCCTCTACTTCAGACTCCATACTATGACCTACGACTTACGTTATCTGACCTATGATTTTAATGGATGGAAATTTACAACAGGTGCACAGGGCATGTGGCAGCAATCGCAAAACTTAGGTGAAGAGTTCCTCATTCCAGCTTATCATCTATTCGACTTTGGCATCTATGCAACAGCTAGTAAACAACTGAATCAATTAACGTTGAATGGAGGTGTACGCATGGATTATCGTCACCTGCATGGAGATGCTCTGGAGGAAGATGGCGCAATACGGTTTAAAGTTTTTAGTTGTAACTTTAATAGTGTGACTGGTAGTTTAGGTGCCGTTTGGAATGTAAGCGATCAACTGAATATACGCCTGAATGTAGCTCGTGGTTTCCGTGCACCAAACATGAGCGAACTGGGATCAAACGGCACACACGAAGGGGCACTTCGTTATGAACTTGGCAACCAGCAACTGAAACCGGAATATAGTCTTCAAGCCGACTTGGGTATAGATTATACTGGTCAATATGTTTCTGCACAACTGGCGCTCTTTGCCAACCGCATCAACCACTACATCTTCCTGAAGGGGGAAGGAAGAGAAATTGATGCACATCCCGTTTATAGTTACACACAGGGTGATGCACGTCTATTGGGTTTCGAGGCTGGCGTTGATGTTCATCCAATTCATTCTCTTCACATCGAAAATACCTTTTCTTACGTGAATGCCCGCCAATTACATCAACCTAATGAGTCGAAATATCTACCATATACACCCGCACCTCGTTGGACTTGTGAACTGAAATGGGAGTTATTGCATCATACACACCCCACAATGGGTTCTCATTCACGTCATACCCACAACGCAAAAGGTCTGTCAGCAGACAATCTCTATATAGCAGCAGGGATTGATTGTTACTTGAAGCAAAACCACATTTATGCGGTAGATAACACAGAGACTGCTACTCCTAGTTATACGTTGCTTAATATCTCTGCAGGTACAGATCTAACGTGGAAGGGTAAAAAGATAGCCGAGTTGTACATTACTGCAGATAATTTGCTGAATCGTGCCTATCAGAGTCATCTGAGTCGACTAAAATATGCTGATATGAATAGTGCAACAAGTCGTCAAGGTGTCTTCAATATGGGACGAAATATTACATTTAAGCTCGTGGTGCCCGTCAATATTCTTTGACGGGCCACCTCGGGCCTGTTTTGCTTTACATCTATTTGTGGCCCATTGTCAGTCATTACAGGAGATTTAAAACTTTGTCGTTCATGCTTAAAAAGTCTATTGTTCTCGGCAACAGTCCTGTATCACCAATCCGGCTAACATGAAGCCGAAGATAGCTGTGATATGGGCTAAGGTTCCATTGATTTGTGCCTTCGAAGAGCACCACTCATGATTGACTAGGTTTGGATCGCCTGGTCCTTCTTGTGCTTTGGGACACACACATTGTGATGTGCCGCATGTGGCATTGTGACCTTTATTTTGCAGGAGTTCGTCAGAATATACACATAGGAACTTACGTTTAGGAAAATGTCCGTCACGCTTGAATCGTCTGCGGAGGGCACGAGCCAGAGGATCACCTTGAATCTTCCAAAACTCTGCCACTTTAATCCTCGTTGGATCCATCTTCAGGGCTGCCCCCATTGACGAGAAGAAACATACGCCAGCCTCTGTAGCCATCTGGATCAGCTGCACCTTATCTTTCAGCGAATCGATAGCATCTATTACATAGTCATAGTTACAAATATTGAAACTCTCTGCTGTCTCTGCTGTGAAAATCTGCTGTAAGGCTGTGATTTCTGCTCGAGGATTGATGCTGAGCAGACGCTCTTTGAGCACCTCAACCTTCACTTGCCCAACTGTTTGACTAGTGGCCATCAGTTGGCGGTTGATATTTGTAATGCATACTCGATCACTGTCAACGATAGTAAGCTGTTGAATGCCTGTACGAATCAGACTTTCAGCACACCAAGAGCCTACACCTCCTACGCCAAAGATAATCACACGTTTCTCTGACAATTGTTTGAGGGCATCCTCGCCTAGCAACAACTCTGTACGTCGAAATATTGGGTTCATATCGTTTTATCGTCTGTTTCGGCTGCTAAGTTACAAAAACAATTCCAATTGACAAAATATCACTCTGTATTCTATTTAAACTTAATCGGACAAGGAGCAATCCCTGTCCGATTTTGTCTGAATGTTAGCTGATATACTTAGAATTTTGCTGGTACAACCGTTCCTGTTGCGAGTGATTGTTGTACATCGATGATACGTTGATTTGAACTTCCGCGGAATAGAAGTGATATGTCTCGCTTGGCAAGGATAAACGGGCCATCCACAATCACATCAACCTGTTGGATTAGGGGCATGAATTCTGGATGCTTCAAAAGGTCTTCCCACAGATAACCTGTATAGCACCAAATGTTATACCCCGTTTGTTGTTTGATTTGATGTGCCAGTTCGGTCACCTTCGCCACTTGGAAGAATGGGTCGCCACCCGAGAAGGTAACAGGAAACTCATTGTACCGAATCACAGCCATCAACTCGTCGATGGTTGCAGGTTTTCCGTTTTTGATATCCCAGGACTGAGGATTGTGACACCCCTCGCAGTGATGGCGGCAACCTGCGAAATAAATGGATGTCCTCAATCCTGGTCCATCAACGGACGTTCCTTCTGCTATACTCAGTATTTTTAGTTCCACTTTCAACTCTAAACTCTAAATTCTAAACTATCAACTCTCAACTCTAAACTATCAACTACTTATGTACCACTCTGTCCTTCAGCTCAGCCAGTTTACCAGAATTCCATCGGTCGGTCGTTCCTACGAGGTAACCAGTGATGCGCTGGAGGGTATCAATATGTGTGCTTCCACACTTCGGACATACGGTGAGACCTTCTGTTGCATCCTCATAGCCGCAATCCATACAACGGTTACGGTTGTGGTTCACCGATCCGTAACCAATATCGTAGCGATCCATCAGGTCAACAATGTTCATGATAGCAGCAGGGTTGTGGGTTGCATCACCGTCTATCTCAACATAGAAGATATGTCCACCTCCAGTCAATGGGTGATATGGTGCCTCGATTTCTGCCTTATGACGTGGGCTGCAGTGATAGTATACAGGTACATGGTTGGAGTTGGTGTAGTAATCCTTATCGGTCACACCTGGAATGATGCCGAATTGTTTCTTGTCGTTCTTCGTGAATCGACCTGCCAGACCTTCTGCAGGAGTTGCCAATACAGAGTAGTTGTGCTGGAACTTCTCGCTGAATTCGACAACTCTTTCTCGCATGTATCTCACAATCTTCAGACCCAGTTCCTGACTCTTTGGGTCTTCACCATGATGATGACCAGTGAGAGCGATAAGACATTCTGCCAATCCAATGAATCCGATACCAAGGGTACCATGATTGATAACGCTCTCAATGGTGTCGGTTGGTTTTAGATTCTCTGAGCCTACCCACAAACGTGACATCAACAGCTGGAACTGCTTCACAAGGGCGGTCTTCTGGAACTGGAAACGGTCGTTCAGTTGCAAGGCAGCGGTCTCGAGCAGGTAGTCGAGCTTTGCGAAAAAGGCATTGATGCGCTCTTCTTCGTTTTCAATATGCATACACTCTATAGCGAGCTTCACAATGTTGATGGTTGTGAACGAAAGGTTACCACGTCCGATACTCGTCTTCTCGCCAAAGCGGTCTTCAAACACACGCGTACGGCATCCCATTGTTGCTAACTCGTATTTGTAGCGCTCAGGATCGTTGATGTCCCACTTCTCGTGCTGGTTGTACGAAGCGTCGAGGTTTACGAAGTTAGGGAAGAAACGGCGAGCTGTCACCTTACATGCCAGACAGTAAAGGTCGTAGTTGGGATCCTCTGGCAAGTAGCTTACACCTTTCTTCTTCTTCCATATCTGGATTGGGAAGATGGCTGTAGATCCTCCTCCAACACCCTGATAAGTAGAGTTCAGCAACTCGCGGATGACACAACGACCTTCTGCTGATGTGTCTGTTCCGTAATTGATGCTACTGAATACCACCTGATTGCCTCCGCGTGAGTGGATGGTATTCATGTTATGAATGAAAGCTTCCATCGCCTGGTGTACACGCTGAACGGTGCGGTTGATGGCATGCTGCTTCGCACGTTCCTGACCTGTAAGGCCAGCAAGGCTGGAATAAATATAGTCTTTTATAGGAGCATCATACAATTCTTGTAAATCAAGTCCGCTCATCTGCTCGATATACTGCACCTCTTCTTTATATGACGCGCGTACGTAAGGAGCCATGTAGAAGTCGAAGGCTGGGATTGCCTGTCCGCCATGCATTTCGTTCTGTGCCGTTTCGAGCGAGATACAAGCAATGACACTTGCGGTCTCGATGCGCTTTGCAGGACGGCTCTCCCCATGACCTGCGCTGAATCCGTTCTGAAGGATGTGGTCGAGCGGATGTTGCACACATGTGAGTGACTTGGTGGGGTAGTAGTCCTTATCATGAATATGCAAGTAGTTGTGCTTTACAGCCTCACGCGAACGTTCAGATAGCAAATAATCGTCAACGAAGGGCTTTGTAGTTTCACTGGCAAACTTCATCATCATGCCTGCAGGAGAGTCTGCATTCATGTTAGCGTTCTCGCGAGTCACATCGTTACGCTTAGCCTCGATGATTTCGAGGAAGATGTCGCGTGTCTTCGCTTTACGGGCAATACTTCGCTTATCGCGATACGATATATACTTCTTGGCAACTTCTTTGCGAGGGCTGCGCATGAGTTCGATTTCCACCAAGTCCTGAATTTCCTCGACACTCATCTGTTCCTTGCCCTGCATACCAATCTTGTCGGTGATGCGTTGTATGAGCGCCTCATCTTCTCCCTTTTCTGTTGTCAGCATCGCTTTGCGGATAGCTGCTTTGATTTTTTCTTCGTTGTAACCGACGATTCGACCGTCACGTTTAAGAACTGTCTGTATCATTTTTAAATGCTTTAGGTAAAAGTTTGTTGTTAATTCGTTTTCGCTACTTCATAAAAACCGTTTAAGTTCAACTGAATCTATACTTTTTAGACTCTGCTTTCGCTATGTCGCGATTTTGCCTGCAAAGTTAAATAAAATACTTTGAACTAGCAAACATTTTTTCAAAAAATTTTTCAGAAATTTTCCGTTTTGGAAAACTTTTTCCGTTTTAAAAATGTGTAATTCTCTGCACGACAATAACAAGAAATGTTAAAACGGAAAACTTTTATTTCTTCATAAAAATTCAAAATATCCCAAATTGTACTCCGAACCTTATTATTTAGTTTTTGTATGTACTTGATTTCAGAACCAAATGTAAGCCCCAGAGTGGCGAAGGATTTGAGCAGTTATGCAGTTGAGATATGAAATCAACGGAAAAACATATTCGTTAATCGTCAAACAGTCAATGATCAAGGACCGATATTTCGTCGCAAATCCTGCTTATTGCCAACCTATTAACTTCATTTTTCAATCATAATACACTTCAATCCATCAATTTCTTCAATTTTTCCTTATTTTTCCATCTCCTTTCACCTTTTTTTATTAATTTTGCAGATTGAAACCCACAGAAAGCAGGTTGAACATTGAAAGAACGAACGCATTGGCATTGCAATAAACAAAGTTCATTATGACGACCCTAATTTATTTCTTGATAGCGATATTCGTTGGAGTCCCGTTACTGATTTTCATTTTTTGGGTGATAAATGTCTTCAGAGTCATCATCCTTCCCAACAAGAAAGTCATCAAGGGATTCTTTGTCAGTATATCCAGAACACTGATTATCATTGGGTTATGCTTGTTAGGATTGGGTATTGCAGCTTTGATCTATTATTTCGAATCCCCCAACCTCGAAGTACCTTACGAACCTAAATACGATAATATTAAGATGTGGTAATCATTGACCGCTTATAGTTGACCATACTTTTCATCAACAACCAATTATTGTGCATATTCAAGCAGCAACAAAAGACCAATCAGCAGAGATAACCCAACTGATCATGATGGCTATGACCCATGAATGTTGTTTACATTTCTGTGGGGTAGGGTACGATCTCGATGATTTCCGTCGTATGATGACCTTATTGGTGGAGCGCGACGACTCTCAGTACAGCTATCGTAACACACTTGTTGCGATGAACGACAACCAAGTAATAGGAATTGCTGTGAGCTACGATGGAGGAGCATTACATGAACTTCGTAAAGCATTCATTGACCAAGCCAAGCGTTTTCTTGGAAGAGATCACAGCGGTATGGACGATGAGACACAGGCAGGAGAACTCTATCTCGATTCCTTGGCCGTTCTTCCAACCCATCGCAGACAAGGAATAGCGTTGCAGCTATTAGATGCCACAGCAGCACGAGCCAGGAAACTCGGACTCCCTCTTGTCGGGCTTTTGGTCGATAAGGGAAACCCTGTAGGCGAATCCCTATATGCCAAAGCAGGATTTCGCTATGCGAATGACAGCATGTGGGGAGGTCACGAAATGAAACACCTGGTCAAGTCGGTTTAGTTATACTTTCTATCTATTTTATTTGGCAGCTATATATTTAAATATAATGTGTTCTTTGCCTCTTCATTCTGTAAAGAGTTATAGGTGGGAAAATAGTGCGCCCTAGGGCGCACTGCAGTTCTCCTTAAGGCGCACTTGAGTGCGCCCTAGGGCGTACTATATTTAGCTGACGTACTAAATATGCAAAATGATAGCACCACAGGGGATTGGCTGCGGTGCTATCTGTATGCTTGGAAGACTAATTAAAGGGATTTAATGGTTTTATGGATTCACACGTGTCATACTGAAATTGGCAGTATAGGTAGAGCCGTCTTCATTCTGACGAAGAGCCGTCCAATTCATCGTGCCATTCTCGATGGATGCGATTTCCCAGCTTTCACGCTTTTCTGTATCGTCGCCCACATTCTTCCAGCGTGAACATAGCAACGTACCATCTACGAAGTATTCGGCCATTGTGTTCACATCGGCTACCCATTCACCCTTTTCGTTCTGACGATAATAGACAAAGGTGCCATCGGTCTTGTATTCCCAGCGATGCAACTGATTGTCGCTATATGCATCTTGTTCACTGGTGAGACGTCCTTCCCAAGTACCTATGATATCATCGCTATAATCGTGGGTCACACGTACTTTTCGCTCCATCAAGCCTGTCGTATTTCTGTGAGACTCACCATCGATAAATGTCTCACTATTGGCGATAAGCTGAATCTCGTTGTCAGTAATGGAAATGAGGTTGAGCTGCTGAGAAAACTTAATATTAGAATCAGGCAGTTTCACCAACTGAGCTAATGTGGTACCATTAACATAAAAACGACCTTCACAGCGATTTACCCACACATTCAGGTCACTAATTGCACTAATTGATAAGCTGTAATAGAATTCTGTTGCTGATTCGTAAGTCAGCACTTGCTTAGAGTTCGTCAATACTGGCTGCCCATTGACTTCGGACATCATCCACTTACCTTTTATTCTCTCGGCAATGTTGTCAAGACGGTTGCATTTTTTATCAAGTTCAGCCATCAGTTCGATATCAGCTGGTGTAAGCGCATGATAGGTTGCAACGACCTCTTCATCATCTTTTTCTGTTTCCAATGTGAGTGTACTACCACTTACTTCCCACCAGTATAATTCCGTCAGCATATAATCTGTGATGTTATGAATCTCCAACACTTGTTCATCTTCTTCATTATCATATTCATTGTAATACTGGGTGTATTCCGTGCGAATACATTGGTCACCTTTTACAGAATAACGGGTGGTTTTTAAGCCGCTATCCTCTGTGAAATCAAGCATGACATAGGTGTATTGCCCGTTCTCTTCTTCAACACTAAACCATTTGCCCTCATAGTCGTTACCTTCTAAAGAAAGGTCGTAGATAGAAAGAAGCGCCTTTTCTGTCTGTGTAGGACGATGTAAGGTCAATGTCATGCTTTGGATTTCGGAATTAATCTTGAGTGTCAGCAAACCGTTGGATAAACTATATTGTATGGTCTCGGGATTATCAGGGACCAATTCGCATAATATTGTTTGGGCAGTTTCGTCCAAAGTATAGATGCCATGTCGATTCATGCGTTCCCAATATCTGATAGGATCAGCAGGATCACCGATGTAAATGTTTTGGATAACCACACCATTTTCTTCAAATTTGAACAATACATATTCGACATCATTATCGTCGTCCTGATTGACCGTAACGAGCCATTCGCCCGTCAATTTCTCTTTAATCTCTGGTATAACAGGATTGTCGTCTTCGGAGCATGAAGTCATGATGCTCCCAATGAGGCCGCAGGTAAGGATGGCGGCAAACATCCACAATAGGTTCTTTTTCATTTGGGTAATTTTTTATTGGTTATTGATATTTCATTTTCAACTGCAAATATACTCATTTTTCAAATATATTTTGTAAAATCATATTATATTTTTGATTGAATTAGTGTTTTTGTATGTGTATTAAGCTGTTTTTTAATGTGGCGCATTCAGAATCAAGGATAGTTGCCAATCAACTAAGATGGTTAAATCTTGCATCTGCGTCGTCTTTCCCAAAGGTCTGTTACCTTAATATTATAAAAATGCTCAGAAATGTTTGGTGGTTTCGATAGAATGCTTTATCTTTGCAACTGTAAAAGAATCGTTCGAAATAGATGATAACTATTGAAGTGAAATAGATTGTATCGAAGAATGAAGAAAAGTATTTTGATATTTATTGCTTTGTTTGCTTTGGCAATTAATAGTCGAGGGCAGGATAAGGTGACGACTCCTCCATCAACTCTCACTCAGTGGTTGGCTAGAAAAGAATCGCCTCTTGACCCTTGGTATCAGAAGTATGTGAGTGCAAACGGGCTACCTATCGTAGCTTCAGCTGCAGTATCGGATACGGCTTTGCTACAAGCTCGCTATATTGCAAACCACATGTTGAGTCGGATTCCTGAAGCACGTGAGGAGATGATTCGATGTCATTTTAGAATTGGGGTGGTTGGGTATAAGGAAAATATTACCGACTTGCCCGAATGCAAAATGATGAAGGTGTGGTGGCCCGATACGGATTGGGATCAACGTGGAAGAGGTTACGGAGCAACCTTGCAGCTACCTGTGATGTCGATAGGGGAGGAGAATCTGGTGAAAATCCCCAACTTCAGGGAACGTTATTGGAGTGAGAGTATCATGGTGCACGAATTTGCGCATAATGTCGATTTTGCCTTGCGACGTATCAACACGGAGTTTCGTGACAGTTTGATTGCGGCTTTCAATCATGCAAAGCGTGAGGGGCTTTGGGGTGGTACATACTCGATGACTAATAGCGAGGAGTACTTCGCAGAGGGTGCTCAAGCATGGTTCAACACTTGTAGGATGGTGGTTCCACAAAAAGAAGGTAACCGATTCACACTTAAAACTCGTGAGCAACTGAAAGCATACGATCCACGTTTGTATCGTCTGTGTGCTTCGGTATTTCCTGAGGAGCATTTGCATGGATATCATTTTGAAGAATGAACAACAGTTAGCCAGCTTATTTAGTTGACAATTGTAAAGAAAATTGTAAACAAATGCTAGCATTTATTTTATATGGGCTTCGAAAGTTTTCATGACTTTCGGGGCCTTTTCTATTCTATTTTATGATGATTTTATGGTTTTGTTCCATTTTTTATTATTTTTTCACGTTACTCGATTCTCCTTTCACTTTTTTTTCGTAACTTTGCATGCTCTTAGAAAAACGAAAGAAATTAATAATATATTATTAACACATTTTTTATGGCGAATGTAATTAAATTATGCAAAGGCTTGGACATCAACCTGAAAGGTAAAGCTGCTGCTGAGGTAATTGCCGCAAAACCATCGAAAGTCTTCGGACTTGTACCCGATGCGTTCTACGGAGTAAAGCCAAAGATAGTAGTGAAGGAAGGGGAGACTGTCAAGGCCGGTGATGCATTGTTTGTTGACAAACTGCATCCGGAGGTGAAGTTCGCATCGCCTGTCAGCGGAAAGGTAACGCTGGTGGAACGTGGCGAACGTCGCAAAGTTTTAAGCATTCAAGTGGAGGCCGATGCTGAGCAGCAGTATGCAGCATTCAGCAAGGGTGTTCCTGCAGACGGTAAGAAGGTGTTGGAGGCATTGCTCGAGAGTGGCTTATTTGGCTACATGATGCAGCGCCCATATGCTGTGACTGCCTGTCCAGAGGATACTCCAAAGGCTATCTTCGTGTCTGCCTTCGCTGATATGCCGCTTGCTGCAGACTTCGAGTTTGTGGTGAAAGGTCAGGAGGCTGACTTCCAGACAGGTATCGATGCTCTCTCTAAGATTGCTAAGGTATGTCTGGGTGTGAAGCCAGGCAGCGCACTTGAAGGAACCAAGAATGCACAAGTAACAGTGTTCAAAGGCAAATGTCCTGCTGGCAACGTGGGTGTACAGATTAATCACATCAACCCTGTGAACAAGGGTGAAGTGGTTTGGACCCTTGGTGCAGAAGAGGTGATCTTCGTAGGACGTCTGTTCAACACAGGTAAGGTGGATTTGACTCGTACCATTGCTGTCGCAGGTAGTGAGGTGAAGGCACCTAAGTATGTGAAGGCACTTGTGGGTGCAAAGATCAACGACATCGTAGGTGATAATATCGTGACAGATAAGGCTGTACGTGTTATCGACGGTAATCCTCTCACAGGTATGAAATCATCATTGGATGGGTTCATAGGTGCTCACACCACAGAAATCACAGTGATTCCTGAGGGTGACAAGACGTATGAGTTGCTGGGATGGATTTCTCCTCGTCTGAACGAGTTCTCAGTAAGCCGTTCATACCTTTCTTGGCTGATGCCAAAGAAGGAGTACACACTCGACACTCGTGTGAAGGGTGGTCATCGTCACATGATTTTCAGCGGAGAGTACGATTCCGTATTCCCAATGGACATCTATCCAGAACAACTTGTGAAGGCAATCATCGCAGGTGATATTGACCGCATGGAACAACTTGGTATCTATGAGGTAGCTCCTGAGGACTTTGCTGTTGCAGAGTTTGTTGATAGTAGTAAAGTAGAACTTCAGCGCATTGTCAGAGAAGGACTCGACATGCTGCGTAAAGAAAACGCATAAGGACTATGGCATTTATTAAAAACATGTTAGACAAAATGAAGCCTACCTTCTCAGAAGGAGGTAAGCTCAGCGCTTTCGGCTCACTATTCGACGCAGCAGAGACTTTCTTCTATGTGCCAAGTGAGACTGCGAAGGTTCGTGGCGCTCAGATTCATGACGCCATCGATTCAAAGCGTTCTATATTCTTTGTTGTAATTGCCCTCATTCCTGCCATCCTGTTCGGTATGTGGAACATCGGCTACCAGCATAGCCTTGCAATTGGTTGCACAGACGACTGCTGCGGTGTGTTCGGTCAGTTCCTGTACGGATTGGCTGTGATGCTTCCAAAGATTATGGTATCATACGCCGTAGGTCTGGGAATTGAGGTTGCTATCGCTCAATGGAAGAAGGAAGAGGTTCACGAAGGATTCTTCGTAACTGGTATGCTGATTCCAATGATTGTTCCTGTAAACTGTCCACTTTGGATCATCGCTATTGCAACTGCTTTTGCTGTTGTGTTTGCGAAAGAGGTGTTTGGCGGTACAGGTATGAACATATTCAACCCAGCACTTGTAACTCGTGCATTCCTATTCTTTGCTTACCCTGCAATGATGTCAGGTGACAAGGTTTGGGTGAACGAGAAGTATATGGATTGTATCAACGGTACGGTAGATGGATTCAGTTGTGCAACCCCTCTTGGCCAGTTGGCTGCAGGTGAGCCTGTAACTTACAGCGCTATGGATACCATCATCGGTACGATTCCTGGTTCTATCGGTGAGACATCATTCATCGCTATCATGATTGGTGCAGTGATTCTCATATGGGCAGGTATCGCTAGTTGGAAGATTATTCTTTCAACCTTCGTGGGAGGTGCTTTGATGGCATTCTTGCTCCGCTACGATGGTGCTCAGAACTTCGAATGGTGGGAGCAGCTGACAGTCGGTGGATTTGCATTCGGTGCTGTATTCATGGCAACTGACCCTGTGACTGGATGCCGTGTAGAAGCCGGCAAGTGGATTTACGGATTCCTTATCGGTGTGATGGCAATCGTGATTCGCGTACTCAATCCTGGTTTCCCAGAGGGTATGATGCTCGCTATCCTGCTGATGAACGTATTCGCTCCGCTCATCGACTACTGTTTCGTTCAAGCAAATATTAAAAAGCGCGCTAAACGTGCTATAGTAAAATAAGGAGGAACTGAACTATGGCTAAATTGAATACAAATGGCAATGTTTATACGATAGTATATGCAGCCGTAATGGTCATCATCGTTGCGTTCCTTCTGGCCTTTGTCGCTTCTGCACTGAAGGAGACTCAGGACAAGAACGTAGCACTTGACACAAAGAAACAGATTCTTGCATCACTCAACATTCGCGACTGTGAGGATGCTGATGCAAAGTACAACGAAGTTATCACGAGTGGAGAGCTCGACAGCCCAACCCTTACAGCAACAGTTGACGGACAAGAGAAGTTGATTGTGAAAGTTAAAGGCGCAGGTTTGTGGGGCGGCATCTGGGGATGGGTATCCATCAATAAAGATGGTAAGACTGTCTTCGGAACATTCTTCAACCACGAGTCAGAGACTGCTGGTCTTGGAGCCCGCATCAAGGACGACCAGAGTTTCCAGGATGCATTCCAGAACAAGCAGATTTTCGATGCAGACGGCAACGTGGCCCTCAGTGTATTGAAGAAAGGTAAGGAAGGAAACCTCGGACAGGAATTTATCGTAGAGGCTGTAACAGGTGCCACACTGACTTCGAACGGTGTGAACGACATGATACAGGCCGGACTAAAACAACATGCAGACGTAATTAAGGCGTTCGCTGGTGGAGATGCTACTGATGCAGAAGCGATTCCAGAAGTTGATGAGTATGAGAAGATTGAGACAATCGACAAGCCAGTTGAACCTAAAGTAGAAGAAATGGAGGACTAAGAATATGAGTTTATTTTCTAAAGAGAATGGTGCCGTATTCACAGGCCCGATTAACTTGAACAACCCTGTAGCCGTACAGGTGCTCGGTATCTGTTCAGCACTTGCAGTCACTTCGCAGCTGAAGCCGGCAATCGTAATGGGACTTTCCGTTACTGTTATCACAGCTTTCTCGAATGTGATTATCTCATTGCTCCGTAAGACAATTCCAAACCGTATTCGTATCATCGTTCAGTTGGTGGTCGTTGCAGCTTTGGTTACCATCGTGAGCAACATACTGAAAGCATACGTGTATGACGTGAGTGTACAACTCAGCGTATATGTAGGACTGATTATTACCAACTGTATCCTGATGGGACGACTCGAGGCCTTCGCTATGCAGAACGGTCCTTGGGAGAGTTTCCTTGACGGAATCGGTAACGGTCTTGGTTATGCTTTCGTACTCGTAGTAGTAGGCTTCATACGTGAGCTGCTTGGTTTCGGTTCAATACTCGGTTTCCAGATTATCCCAGACAGTGCTTATATGGATAATGGCGGTCTTTATATCAATAACGGTATGATGACAATGCCTGCTATGGCGCTGATTCTTGTGGCTTGCTTCATCTGGGTACACCGTGCAGTTAACAAAGAAGAGAATAAGTAATAACATACCTAACAAAACAGAAACATTATGGAACATTTCATTAGTTTGTTCGTCCGTTCAATTTTTGTGGACAACATGATTTTCGCTTTCTTCTTAGGTATGTGTTCTTATCTCGCAGTATCTAAGACAGTAAAGACCAGTCTCGGATTGGGTATCGCAGTTACATTCGTGTTGCTGATCACAGTACCTGTAGACTATCTGCTTCAGACAAAGGTGCTCGCTGAAGGCGCTCTGGCTGACGGTGTAGACCTTACTTTCCTCGCATTCATCCTATTTATCGCAGTCATAGCAGCTATGGTGCAGTTGGTGGAAATGGTGGTTGAGAAGTTCTCTCCATCTCTCTACAACGCATTGGGAATCTTCCTACCATTGATTGCTGTTAACTGTGCCATCATGGGTGCGTCTCTCTTTATGCAACAGCGTATTTTGCTTGACCCAGAGACTTCAACACAGGCTATCGGTGGTGTAGGCGACTGTATCGCTTACGCACTCGGTTCAGGTATCGGTTGGACACTCGCTATCGTAGGTCTTGCAGCTATTCGTGAGAAGATGGCTTACTCGGATGTACCAAAACCTCTTCAAGGACTTGGCATCACATTCATCACAGTAGGTCTCATGGCTATGGCATTTATGTGTTTCTCTGGTCTTAAAATCTAAAAGAAAGGAGCATACAAATGGATATGACATTTATTCTATATAGTATCGGAGTATTCCTAACCATCGTACTCATATTGGTTATCATACTCCTCGTAGCAAAGAAATATCTCTCACCAAGCGGACAGGTAACTGTCACGATTAACGGTAAAGAGAAACTGACTGTTGATCAGGGTGCAAGCCTACTTTCTACTTTGGCAGCACAGAATGTGTACCTTCCATCCGCTTGTGGTGGTAAAGGCTCATGTGGACAATGCAAGTGTCAGATTGTAGAAGGCGGTGGTGAAATCCTTGACTCAGAAAAGGGTCACTTCACACGTAAGCAGATCAAAGAAGGTTATCGTCTTGGCTGTCAGGCTAAAGTGAAAGGAGACCTTTCCATCAAGGTTCCAGATTCAGTTCTGGGTGTGAAGGAATGGGAGTGCACCGTTATTGGTAACAAGAACGTGGCTACCTTCATCAAGGAATACAAAGTTGCTTTGCCTCCAGGCGAGCACATGGACTTCGAGCCAGGTTCTTATGCACAGATCAAGATACCAGCATTCGCATGTATCGATTACGACAAGGATTTCGACAAGAGTCTCATAGGCGATACTTATCTGCCTGCATGGGAGAAGTTCGGTTTGTTCCCTCTCAAGTGTGTGAACCCAGAACCAACCATCCGTGCTTACTCTATGGCTAACTATCCAGATGAGGGAGATATTATCACGTTGAATGTTCGTATTGCTACACCTCCATTCAAACCAAAAGACCAAGGTCCTGGCTTTATTGATGTAAATCCAGGTATCGCTTCTTCGTATATCTTCTCGCTGAAACCAGGCGACAAGGTAACGATGTCTGGTCCTTACGGAGAATTCCGTCCACAGTACGGAACTGGTCGTGAGATGATTTGGGTTGGTGGTGGTGCCGGTATGGCCCCTCTGCGTGCTCAGATTATGCATATGCTGAAAGGTAATGGTGTCAGCGATGAAGATCGTAAGCGTCCAATGCACTACTTCTATGGTGCACGTGCTTTGGAAGAAATTCCATTCCTCGACGACTTCCTCGCACTCGATAAAGAGTTTGAGAACTTCCACTTCCATCTAGCACTTGACCGTCCAGATCCCAAGGCAGACGAGGCAGGAATCAAGTATACACCAGGATTTGTTGCTCCTGTTATGGGTGATACTTATCTGAAGGCTCACGAAGCTCCTGAAGATTGTGAGTACTACCTCTGCGGACCTCCAATGATGGCAAAGACGGTACTTGATCTTCTTCACAGCCTTGGCGTGGAAGACGATATGATTCGCTTCGATAACTTTGGTGGCTAACCTCACCAATGGTGTTTATATAAATAAGGTGGTAGCTTAGTCTACCACCTTCTATTAACAACAATCAATTAATACCTAAACAACATCATGAGAAAAACCTTATTGTATGTAATTTTACTACTGTTTACAGCATTATTTGCTAATGCTCAGAAAACAGCTTTAGAGGAAATACGCGAGAATCCCGGAAGGAGTGGGGGAGTGTATTATGCATACCCTGTACCTACTGATGTAAAATATACTCCTGTTCCTAAAGGGTATAAACCATTCTACATCAGTCACTATGGCCGTCATGGTTCGCGTTATATGCTGAACAACAATGATTATCTGCGTCCACTCAACACTTTATCGCAAGCTCACGAAGAAGGGTTGCTGACGGAAAAGGGCGTTGAAACTTTGACTAAACTTTGGGATATTTGGGATGAAGCCGATCACCATGTTGACGAATTGGCTCCATTAGGAAAACGTCAGCATAGAGGTATTGCAGAACGCATGTTCAAGAATTATCCAGAAGTATTTAAACAGAAAGGAGTGATTACAGCACGTTCTACTACGAGTATGCGTGTTGCCCTCAGTATGGTTGCCTTTATCCAACGCCTGACAGAATTGAATCCTAAGCTCAATATTGACTGGGAAACCTCAAATGCAAACATGTGGTACTTGAATTCACATACAGATGAATATAATAAGGAGAAGAACGATTTCAATGGGTGGAGGAAAAGCCATAGCGACTTCGGCAATCGTGGAGTGCCTGATGAGACACGTTTCCTTTCTTTGTTGTATAAGGATCCTTCTAAAGGACCGAAAGGCTTAATGGGCCAGATATTCAATGTTGCTGTGGATTTGCAAGATATGGAAACTGATATCGACATGTTCGATCTGTTTACACCAGAAGAGATGTACGAACTGTGGAAAAACGAGAACTGTTGGTTCTTCCTTTGTGATGGTGATAGTCCTTTGAATAAAGGTACAGCTATCGAAAGTTGTAAACCACTGCTGAAACATTTCATAGATCAGGCAGACTTAGCTATTCAAGGGAAAGGTGATGTAGTCACACTTCGTTTCGGACATGATGGAAATATCATTCCGCTTGCTGCGATAATGCGCCTTAAGGATTGCGACTCAAACGAGCCTGACGTAAACAAGATTGATGAGAAATGGCGCGACTATTATGTGTCACCAATGGGAGCTAATATCCAGTTGATTTTCTATCGTAAGGGTAATGATGTAATCGTTAAGTTCTTACACAATGAGCGTGAGACTTCGATTCCTGTATCGACCGATATTGCTCCATATTATCATTGGAATGATGTTCGTCAGTTCTTTGCGAAGCAAGCAGGTATGTAAATCCATACTTGTTTTAAACAAATAAAATATCCTCAGTAGAATTCTGCTGAGGATATTTTATTTAAAGGAGTAGGGGAGGGGAGAAGATTATTTTACGATTACCTTCTGACCATCAACTACGTTAACACCTTTTTGAATACCATTTTGACGAACACCATTCAGATTGAACACTTCACCGTTAGCTTTCTCTGCCTTTACTGTATTGATTGCTGTAGCAGGTTCAACATTATGATGAGCACGGAATGTAGGATTGCTTACACCTTCAACTGTTATATAACAACGAGTAGCATAGAATCCGCTAGTCTCAGGAGTTACTTGTGTGAAAGCTGCTTCTGCGTTGTCTTTTACATAGATGCCATACATATTGAATTCTGCATTTGGTTCGATATGCTTAGCTGCACCATGAAAACCTACATTTACCTTACCATCATATTGTCCAGCTACGAATGCATCATCAGCATGAATCTGGGTTTCGTTAGCTACAACCTTAATACTCTTTGTCTCTCCTGTATAATAAACCAGATATGGAGTATTTGCTTCAACTCCATCAGCTTTTACATCTGTAAAATACAAGTCGATTACACTACCATTAGCCTTTATTGCTGAAAGCTTTTCAAGTTTACAATCAGCACCGAATGCAGCATTCAGTTCTTCTGTAGTCATGCTGAAAGGCACACTAAGTGTATTCCAGCCTTTATACATCGAACGGTACATTGTAACATTACGAATCTGACCGTCATACTGAGATACATTTGTACCTTCAACACTGCTCAGATACAAAACTTTTGTCTGAGCCATCATTGTTGCACTGAATGCAAAACATCCGGCAACAATTGCCATTTTCTTTAAAAGTCCTTTCATATTAGTTACTATTTTAAGTTAGGTATAATTTAATTCGTTATTTGTTATGTTTAATTCTTTCGCTGTTTTATCAAGAAATGATAGAATTCAAGACAAGAATTCTCAAGCATCTCTATCACACGTTCAAACCCTTGATCGCCACCATAGTAGGGATCGGGTACATAATTAACTCCAGGTAAAGTACAATAGTCAGCCATTCGTACAATCTTCTTAGTATCAGCTATTGTAGGAGCCAAATCGTACAAGCGATCGTAGTTGTCATCATCCATAGCGACAATATAGTCGAAACTATCAAAGTCGTGCACTCGTATCGGACGAGATCTGTGGGTGATGTCGTAACCGTGTTGTCTTGCATGCATTCTCATGCGCGGATCTGCCATCTCGCCTTGATGGTAGCTGATTAATCCTGCAGAGTCAACATAGAATTCGTTTTGTATCTTATGATCTTCAATGATGCGATTAAATATTGTTTCGGCCATCGGGCTTCGGCAAATATTTCCCAGACAGATAAACAAAACCTTCGTTCTACTCATGCATTCTTTCAACAGTTTATATTTCACTTGCAAATATAAGCATTTATTTTCTACTAACAAACTTTTTTCGATTTTTTTTAATAACTATTCAATCTAAAGACTGATTTTTGTCAATAAGATACCTTATAAATATAAATAGTGACTAAATATTGATTAAAAGTTTTATTTTCTGTCATTTTTCTGCATTTTTTTTGGCTATCTAAGATAATTGTTGTTACTTTGCAAAAACTTTCATAGCTTATGGTTTCAAAAATATTGACAGCAATCGCAATTATAATCACAAGTATACTATTAATTATACTTGTTGGAATTATATTGAAATTGCTTATTCGAATCTTTAAGAATATTTTCGGAATAGATTAAATATCTACTCGGAATTTCATTTTTTTATTTAAGTTTTTCATAATCGTTGTTATGTTTAATTTGTTTGTTAAGCAAATCCCCTTTAATTTTCATTATTATGTATTTCTGTTACTTTGTCTTCAGAAAAGATTTGCGTGTTCTTGATAAATAAACTATTTTAAAAACAAAATGTTAGGAATACAAATAGTTAGGAAAAGTTAGAAATACAAAAAGTTAGGTAAATCTTGCGAAACAGATTTAATTAAGATCTCTATAAAAAATAGCAGATTGCAAAATCGCGTAATGGATTTGCAATCTGCTTTAATTGGTATTTCCAAAGTTGTATTACTTCAACTCAGCGAGATACTTGATAGTGCGAACCATCTGAGAAGTATAAGAGTTCTCATTGTCGTACCAAGCAACA
>JAEEGL012689177.1_pt1 | contig 26505 bp, 29 predicted proteins | sample 9134231 | NCBI WGS metagenome assembly JAEEGL01 (sample SAMN16246548, study PRJNA631951) | gut metagenome | biome: gut microbiome; feature: rumen; material: fiber-attached | host: Bos | place: Iran: Karaj | collected 2018-10 | reverse complement strand
GTTGTAGAAACGGTGTAACAATTAATAAAGGGATTCGGTGAGCAGATCGCGGAAAATCCTTTGTTTTCAACGGTTTCAGAGGACTTCATTAACGCCCTATAATCACTGGCGGATGCCTATGATTTCGGGAATTTCAAATCGGTATTTGTCGACTTACGCATAGAAAACAGGAGAAGAATGGATGATGATTGAATTGTTTATCAACGAATTCGTTGGCGCGATAGTACAGTTAATAATGTTTTCTTTTATCCCACTGATTTTTTGGTTGATATCTTCGGGGAAAAAGCAAAACTTCTTTCAGTGGATAGGGATTAAAAAGTCAGTTGCGAAGGAAAATGGTGGGTCACGGCATGCGCGGTTCTTATTGCCACGGGAATGTACGTAGGCCTGACAATATTTTCGGTAAGCTTTCTTCCAGAAGGGGTGACCACAGCAGGCAGCAACTTTGCCGATAAAGGATTTGCCGCATTTCCGGCTGTGTTGGCATATGGCTTTCTTCGTACGGGATTATCAGAAGAAGTAGTCTTTAGAGGATTCTTGTTAAAACGCTTTGGTGAAAAGCTTGGATTTACCACTGGAAATATCATGCAGGCGGTTTTATTTGGTATGATGCATGGAATCCCTTTTGGCATTGTAACACACAGTATACCTGTGGTTATAGTAATGACTTTACTTCCCGGAGCTTTTGGATGGTTTCTAGGGTGGATGAACGAAAAAAGATGTGATGGAAGTATTATTCCAAGCTGGCTTCTTCATGGAACGAGGAATGTTGTAGTGGCGACATTATCGTTATAAATTCCGGTAGGTCGGGCAGAAACCCTGTTTCTGGAAACCAATCGGAAGATGACCGATCCTGTGCAGTATTCTGTGCAGACGCGCAAATCTTGAAAGGGTGAAAAATCATGGCGTTTGATTTTAAAAAAGAATATAAAGAATTCTATATGCCGAAAAATGCGCCGGAGATCATTTCGGTCCCGCTGGCCAACTATATCGCCGTCAGGGGAAAAGGCGATCCCAATGAAGAAGGCGGCGCATACAAAGAGGCCGTCGGCGTGCTGTATGCCGTCGCCTATACGCTGAAAATGAGTTACAAGACCGACTACCGGATCGACGGCTTTTATGATTACGTCGTACCGCCTCTTGAGGGCTTCTGGTGGCAGGACGGCGTCGACGGGATCGACGATTCCGACAAATCGACATTCTGCTGGATCTCGGTGCTCCGGCTTCCGGATTTCATCACCAAACAGGATTTTGACTGGGCAGTGGAAACGGCAACGAAAAAGAAAAAACTCGACTGCTCGAAAGCCGAGTTCCTGACGGTCGATGAGGGCCTCTGCGTGCAGATCATGCACATCGGCGCATTTGACGACGAGAGCGCGACCGTGGCGCGAATGGATCGCTTTCTCGAGGAAAACGGATATCGGAACGATATGACAAACGACCGCTTCCATCACGAGATCTACCTGTCCGACGCGCGCAAGGTCGAGCCGGAAAAGTGGAAAACCGTCATACGGCATCCGATCCGAAGAGCGTAAATCATCCGGCTTGCCGAGAGAAGATGCAAACCATGATCTTATATTTCACCGGAACCGGCAATTCTCTGTACGCCGCGCAAAAGCTGGCGGATGAGGGCGAGGAGATCGTCTCCCTCGTCGAGGCTCAGCGCAGCAAGGCGTTTTACTGCACGCTCCAAGAGGGCGAAAAGCTCGGCTTTGTGTTTCCAGTCTGTTTCTACACGGTCAGCAACCCGGTTCTGGCGTTTGTCCGGAAGCTGAAGGTGGAGAACGCGGGCTTCCTCTGCCTCAAATGCTGCGGAGGCATCAACACCCTGTTATGCGTCATTTTTGGCACAACAGGGTGTTTTGTATTTCTGTTTTGGCGAGCGGAGTTTGACCTCAACGAGACGAGCGCTGTCAGTTTCCTTTCACCAGGGACGCACCGCCCCGGTACCTGTCCGGAAAAGCGGCTTCCTCCCACGTCTCGTAGTATTCCAGCACATCGGCGTCGCTTTCGCTGGTCCGGAAGCTGTACTGCACGCCGTTCGAAGACAGGGCCCGCACCATGAACCCGCCCGCAGGAGTTCTCTCAAAGCTCATGACCGGATCGGCATGATTGAAAACAAACGCCCCGTCCTTTATGTGGCCGTACAGGATGTCCGAGGGCGTAAACAGCACATGGTACGCAGGCTGTACCGTGCCGTCGGCCTCATTGGCCATGGACGCCGTCTGCCATGTCCCGGGGATGGAAAGCAGATAGTTTCTCGCGTTGAAGCTCTCGTCCGTCTGCGTTTCCCCGGAGCTCACGCCGGGCACGAACTCCGTGACGCGCGTATTTCCCGTGACCCGATCCATATTATAGCGGATCTGCGCTCCCGTGTATGACCGGAACAATACCACGGCCTGGGCGTCGGTGCTTGAGGAAAGCTCCCAATAAACCGGATACTCCCCGGCGTTTACGATCTCCGCCAGGTCCGGATTGCTGAGCGTACAATAGTTCCTGACGGCGGTCAAGGCGTCTTCGTCCGACAGGCTATCCACGCGGCGGTCAATGACCGCGAGGGTGTTCAGCATATAGGAGAAGCGCCGCCCAAAGCCTTCGGCAGCCTCGGCAGAGAAATGCTCCGTAACGACGAGGCAGCCTTCAGAGGCAGGGAGGATCGTCACGACCTGCAGCAAGTCCGCCATCGTGCCGGTGCCCTTGCGCCCGGACGCCTCGATCCGGAGGCAGCTGCCCGCGCGTGCAAGCTCGCGTGTGCCCTCAAGCAGCTCATACTTCTGCGAAAGCTCTTCCCGAACAGCCGCGGCGACCGTCTCGGCGTTCTCCGCGCGGTACGTCACCTCAAGAGCGTTCATGGGGGAGCCGGGGAGATCCCGGAGGGAGACAAAGCACTCGCGATCCGCATCGCTGCGGCGCGCGAGATTCTCATATTCGAAGTCCATCTCAAAGCCGAGCGCGTCGTTTCGGACATGCTCATAGCGAACCGTTTCCTCCATGCCCTCGAGAAGGATGACCGCATCGAAGCGCTCGCCGTCCCGCCTGCCGGATTCCGACGCAGCGGCTGCTTCGGCCCCGGACACGGCTTCAGGCGTCTCGGCAGGAGCGGCCGTACCGGCCGCCCCTTCGGCCGAGACGGGCGCGGCGGTCTCCCCAGGGGCTTTTTGTATGCCGCAGCCGCCGAGCATCGGTATCAGCAGCGCCAGCGCCAATGCTGCGGAAATCACAGAAAAGCTTTTTCTGCCGTTCATGTCATCTGCTCCTTTCATGGCTTGTTTTTTGGAGATTATAGCTTTTGCAGGCAGGAATAGCAAGCGACCGGAGCGCGTTTTAAGAAAGCTTAAGCATTGGCGTCCGCCTCGGCGGCTAAAGAGCTTTCTTCGCCAAGAAAGCTTGCGTAAATCCGGCCGGAAAGCGTCCATTTTTCTGTTGAAGAATGGCGTCAGGTATGCGGCATCTGTTTGCGATAAAAGCCTCCGTGCGGCGGGGGCGCGCTTTATGCGGCCTTCGCCCTGCTCTGCTGCCGGTATTCCGACGGGGTCAGGCCGTAGTGCTTCAACAGCAAGTGCTGCGGCATCTCGCTCGGCAAGTACCTCGACCCGGAGAACGATCACTACTTCACGACGCGCCACGTCAAGAGCGCATCGGCCACCATATCGTGCGCCGCTGCCATATCCACCACTGTGAGCAGACCGGTGTCGTCGGCCGTATGGGCTGCGTGTTTTCTACCATCGAGGTCAGCCACGGCCTTTCGCTGATCGACCACAACTAAGCAAAAGGCACGATGAAATGTCGTGCCTTTTCGCTGTTTCGGATGTGACGACCGGTATCAAGCCTTTTCTGTGGAAACAGAGATTCTGTATGCTTGCGCTCAGGACAGGAAGGGATGACAAAAATACCGGGCGAGCGGACGGTATTTTCCTGTTGCATTATCTATCTGGATGTGTTATGATTCTATCAGTTACGAGGCGTAACCGATAGAAAGCGAGGCGTGCTTATGAGAAGCAAGAATCCGGAACTGATGCGGCGGATCAAAGACTTTGTGGATCGGTATTACAGGGAAAACCGGACGACGCCCTCCACACAGACCGTCGGCGATGCGGTAGGCGTTACCAAGCAGACGGCGTACCGCTATCTGTTGGAGATGGCCGAAAAAGGGATCCTGGCGTATGACGGCGGGATCAGATCCTCGCCTCAAATCGAAAAGTGCAGGACCGGTTATATTTCCGTGCCGGTTGTCGGCTCCATCCGCTGCGGCGATCCGGAGACGGAGGAAGAAGAGGTCGAGGAATACGTCAGCCTGCCGGAGTCTGTTTTCGGAAAAGGAAAATTCTACCTCGTCCGCGCCAAGGGGGATTCCATGGCCGATGCCGGGATCGGCGAGGGGGATCTCGTCCTGGTCGAGCTGTGCCATGAGGCGAATGTGGGGGATATCGTCGTCGCCCTCGACCCGGACGGCGAGAACACCCTGAAGCGCTTTGCCGGCAAAGGCAGGGACGGCTACGTCCTCGCGTACATGAACGAGGCGCGCTATCCCGGCAAAGTCATCACCGTCAGGAGCTTTGCCGTGCAGGGGATTGCCCGCCACGTGATCAAGACGCTGTGAGGGGGGCAAGGGAAGAATGCACGGAATCGACGTGAGATGCCCGGACTGCGGGACGATCAATTTCTGCCTGGATCTGGTGGAGACCGACGGCTGGATGGCATGCGGGCGCTGCGGCTGCACGGCGCGGCTCATATCGCTGCGGGGCGGAGACGCCACGGATTTGAAAAACTGCCGCTGGCAGCTGCTCCGCCCCCTGCCGGGCAGCAGGACCTTGCGCACGGTGAGGAGCAATGGATGAACGTGTCTGCATTTGCATTGATCTCAAATCCTATTACGCCTCGGTAGAATGTGTCGCCCGCGGACTCGACCCACTCAAGGCGCGGCTTCTGGTAGCGGACGAGACGCGCTCGGACAAGACGATCTGCCTGGCGGTCTCGCCGGCGCTCAAGGCTATCGGCGTGCCGGCCCGCCCCCGGCTTTTTGAGGCAAAGCAGGCCGTCGCCCTCTATGACGCCGCCCACCATACGAGGACGCGGTTCTATATCGCGCCGCCGCGCATGGCGGAGTATGAGCGCATCTCCGCGCTCATATTCTCCATTTATTTGCACTATGCCGCCCCGGAAGATATCCATATTTACAGTATTGACGAGGCTTTTATTGACTGCACACGGTACCTGTCCCGTTACAGGAAGCAGGCGGCGTCCCAAGGGCTCAGCCCCGCCCATGTGATGGCCCGCACGATGATACAGGAAGTGTTGGACACTACCGGCATTACCGCTACCGTCGGGATCGGGACCAATCTGTACCTGGCCAAGATCGCCATGGACATTGTCGCCAAAAAAGCGCCGCCCGACGAGGACGGCGTGCGGATCGCGGAGCTGGACGAACGCTCTTACTGCGAGCTGTTATGGGACCATACGCCCCTGACGGATTTCTGGGGTATCGGCCCCGGCAAGGCGCGGCGGCTGATGGATGCGGGCCTCTTCACCATGGGCGATATCGCCGTACGCTCGCTGCAGGACGAGGAATCCTTTTACCGCAGCTTCGGGATCGACGGCGAGATCCTGATCGATCACGCGTGGGGGATCGAGCCGGTGACGATGGAGCATATCAAGGGATACAAGACGAACGCCAACAGCCTCTCCAGCGGGCAGGTGCTCCCGCGGCCCTATCCTTTCGCGGAAGCGCGCGTCGTGTTTCGGGAGATGCTGGAGACGCTGTGCATGGAGCTTTTTTCGAAAAAGCTGACGACGATGGCGCTGACCTGGTGGGTATCCTTCGATTCCGAGAGTCTGGAAGTTCACCCCAATTACAGCGGTCCGGTGAAGCCGGATTTTTACGGGCGGCTGCATCCCTGCCACAGCAATGGCACCGTCCGGCTTCGGCAGAGGACGAATGCTTTGAGCGCCATCGCCGCGCCGCTGCTGGCTTCCTTTGACAGAAAGACGGATCACGCGCTGCTGTTCCGCCGCATCGGGATCTGCGCCGAGGACGTCCGCAGCGACAACAGCGCTTTTCAGATGGACCTTTTCACGGACGAAGCAGTCCTGGAAAAAGAGCGCAGTCTCTCGACCGCGATGCTGGAGATCCGAAAGAAGTACGGCGCCAATTCTTTACTGAAGGGTTTGAATTTCCGCGACGGTGCCACCGCCATCGAACGCAACGCGCAGATCGGAGGCCACCGCGCCTGAGGCTCAACAGCTATGGATTCATTTTTTCAACAGCAATATCAAACGGCGCTTGCCCTCGGCCGACCGAAGCACGGCGCTTTCGAGGAGTTCTCCCTGCGCCACCCGGCGATGCCGCTGTGCCAGCGGGCAAAGATCTTTTCGCCTTTCGACGCGCTCGACGGTTTCCGGGAAGCGATCGACAAGAAACGCCGCCTCTACGTGGAGAAAAGGGAACTGACCGAGGAGGAGCAGGAGAATCTGAACCGGACGATCCAATACCTGCATGAGCGCACCGCAAACCGGCGCATGGCAAAGACGGAGCCTCTGCGCGTGACCGTGACATACTATAAACCGTGCGAGGATGAGTGCCACGAGGCTTATGGGTGCCGCGGCACGTACGAGCGATTCAGCGGGACGGTTTGGAAGGTCGACGCCCTCCTGCGAAAGACGATCCTGATTGGAGACCGAGAGATCGAGCTTGACGACGTCGCTTTGCTTTCGATTGAGGAGGAATCATGAATGTGCTGCCGCTATTATATGGAGATGTCGCCGGAATTGCGCCCGATTGTTGAGGAAGCACAGCGGTCCCGGCTCTATCAAAACCATGTGCAGAGGCTCGCCAAGCCTCTGCGCTCAGAGGGGGAGGTGTTTCCGGACTCGCTGGTGCCGGTGCTTGCGTGGAGCAGATCCGGGCAGAAAACGGCGTTTCCGATGGTCTGGGGCTATCATTTTCCCGGCCTTCCCCGCACGGTTGCCAATGCGCGGGTCGAAACGGCGGCGGAGAAGCCGGGTTTTCGGGACGGCTGGGCTGTCCACCGCTGTGTGATCCCGGCCTCGTGGTATTACGAGTGGCAGCATTCGCGCATGCCGTCCGGCAAGCCGAAGACCGGGGACAAGTACGCCGTTATGCCGAAAGAAGGAAAGCTGACCTGGCTCTGCGGCATTTACCGCATGGAGGACGGCTTCCCGCATTTTGTCGTGCTGACGCGCGAGCCGGGCGAATCGATCGCCTTCCTCCATGACCGCATGCCCCTGATCCTCCCGGAGTGCGAGATCGACAACTGGATCGATCCGAATCACAACCCGCATATGCTGCTGGATGCGGCTTTGACCGAGATGGTTTTTGAGAAGCAGCCCCGTCGGGAGAAAACCGTCCGGGCATAATCCGGGGCTTGATTTGGCGTTCAACGAAAGAAAAGAACCGATTTGCCGAAGGGAAGGATCAGCCCGGGGATAATAACCGCCGGGAACGGCTGCCTGCAAAACCGCAGGACGGGGCGTTGAAATCCCTGCTTTGTCTGCCTGACAAAGCAGGGATTCTTTGCGCCTGCGCGGCAGGAAGGCCAGCGTATGCGAAGCTGTGCTTTGCGTACCGGCAACACGAACCGGTTCCTGAGCAGCAGCACGAAAAACGACGGTTTGACAAGCGCGCTGACATGGGATATTCTCTATGGCGACGGCGTGGTCAGTGGCGAAACCAAAAACGGGGAGGCCACGAGCTGCACCTACGGCTTGGAGCGCGTTTCCGCGCTCAATGGCAGCACCCCTGACGGCGTATGTCCGGTGATCTGATATTCCTGGTTTTGCATGAGGGAAATAACGATGTCAAGAAAGAAACGGCATTTCATATTGATAGCTATTGTCTTGGCGGGGGTTCTGTCAGTAGGATGTATCTTCACGATCCATTCTCTGCGTGGCCGCAGGGAGGCAATCAATGCAGCTGAAGAGTATTTACGGGAAAAGTATTTGACCCAGATGACAATTCTTTCAGCCAAATACAAATACCGGAACGCTCATGGATTGATAAACGAGTATTATTATGTTTCAGCCTCACCTGTGGATGCCCCGGAAATTGTATTTCAAGTTGTGATCGACGCTGTGAGCGGCGCTCCCGTTCGTAAAAGTGGCGGATACCAGATCCCTGATAATTACATCCAAATATGTTTCCGCCTTGATTTGGAGAGAGAGCTTGGCGCTGTTATAAAAAAGATTTGGGGAGACCAAGGTTCACTTAAGGTATACTTATTTGACCGTTTTCAAAATACGGAAGGCTTGGATGAAAATTTGCCGTTGTCGACTCTGTCTCAATCAATTGAATACGAATTGAGAATTGACACGAATTGCGATTTAAATAGGGAAAACACGGAACAGGAAGCGTCCAAGATTTTTCGGTTGATTGATGAGCTCAAACAATTGGAGTTGGCGGAAAGACGGATTGTTCTTTCATATGATTACAAAAATAACTCGATTAACTATCGTTTTGATGAATGGAGCTTACTGACCAAGGAAGAAATAGAATTGCAATTGGAGGAGTATCAGAGAAAAGGGGCGGGTTAATGCGAAAAAGGGAAGACAAGAGAGCGTATCTTCTGGGGGGCAGCGGACAGTTCCCCGTCTTGGCTTGAAACCAACAACGACTGACATCCCCCGTGAACACGCACCCGGCGCGGCGCGCCTCCCCCTGCGCCTCGCCTGGTGGTGGTCGTTGCCTGGTCGGTGGTCGGTCGGCTGGGGCTTCGCCGCCCCCCTCGCCGCGCGTTCCGCTCGGTGCGCCGTAGCCTATTCAAAAGCTGAGGGTTTCTCTGCGCCCCTCGCTCAAATGCCGGGCGTCTTTCGCCGCCCGGTGGCTCGCCCCCGCCGCTTGTTGTAATGGGGGGAAGGTTGCGGCGGTGGCTCGCTGCGCTCGGCTGCGCCTCGCGCAAGATCGCGTCCAGTTTGGGCAGACAAGCATATTGCTGCCCAAAGGCTACTGGACTATATGGGACTTCATTGGCTGATCTGAGTGCTGGTGCGTGCGTCCCTGTTTCCATTTGTCTCAGAATATGCTATGCTATCCACAAGAACGATGAAAGGGATCGTCAGCTTGATTCGGGTTTTGGCCCTGTTGATGATACGCGCCGCCGCCGGTATCCTGTGCGGATATACAACGCTCCGGCTGCCCGCCGGACGCAGAGAGGCCAAGCGGCGCGTCGCCTGCGTAGGCGACAGCGTGACCTGCGGATGCATGCTCGGGACGGGAGCTGGCAGAGCGTTATGCTCCGACCGAAGGAAAGCGCGAGCTGTTCGGCCCGGACGGCCTGCACCCGAACGCGGCAGGCGCAAGGCGCATTGCCGATACGGTGTATCGGGCCCTGGATCAGAAACGATAGCGACCGCGTCCCGGACGATTTCCGGATCGAACATACGAAAGTGCTTCTGTGGCGCGGCGGTTGTCTGCGTCAAAGAAGCTGTTTGCGGCAGGAGGACTGTAAGATGGATCAAAACAAAGCATACGATGTGGCGCTGGCCGCCTGTGAGGGCTACGAGGACCCCGCCGTCGAGGCGGCGCTGCGCCAGGCGGTGGACGCGATCGACGGGCTGTCGTTCGTCAAGCCCGGGATGCGAATCGTCGTCAAGGTGAATCTGGTGACCGCCATGAAGCCGGATACCGCGGCCACCGTGCACCCGTCTGTCGTCTGCGCGCTCGTCAAGCTGCTCCGGGAGCGCGGCGCGGAGGTCGTGCTCGGCGACGGACCGGGCGGGATCTACTCGGCCGGGTACCTGCGCGTGGTCTATGACGTCTGCGGCATGCGGCGGGCGGAAGAATTCGGCGCGAAGCTGAACGACGACTTTTCCGTGCAGGAGGTGGCTTATCCGGAGGCCGCGAAAGCCAAGCACTTTCCCTACACGGCCTATCTCGGCAAGGCAGACGCCATCATCGACCTCTGCAAGCTGAAAACGCATGGAATGATGGGCATGACCTGCGCGATCAAAAACTTTTTCGGCTCCATTCCCGGCGCGAAAAAGCCGGAGTTCCACTATATGTTCCTGCGGCCGGAGGATTTCGCCGACGTGCTGGTCGACTTATACGAATACTCCGCGCCCCGGCTGTGCATCTGCGACGCGGTCGTCGGCATGGAGGGGAACGGCCCGACGATGGGCACGCCCCGCCCGATCGGCTGCCTGATCGCCGCGAAAAACGGCCATATGCTGGACGCCGTCGCGGCCGGGCTGATCGGTCTGAGCCCGGAGGAGATCCCCACGCTGCAGCGTGCGAGAAAACGCGCTCTTCTGCCGGAGGAGCTGTCTTCCATCGCTGTGTACGGAGATGCGAAACAGTTTGCGGTTCCGGATTTCAAAACCGTCCCCGCGCAGTCCGACGTGTTTTTCCACGTGCTGGGAGACGGACTGCCCGGCAAGGTTGTTGATTTTATCGTCGGGAGGATCCTCACCCCGTTCCCGAAGCTGGCTCCCGCCTTGTGTATCGGCTGCGGCAAATGCGCGCAGACCTGCCCGGCCAAAGCGATCACGATGAAGCGCGGCAAGCCGCAAATCAACCGCAGCGTCTGTATCCATTGCTTCTGCTGTCAGGAGTTCTGCCCGAAAGGCGCGATGAAGGTCGGCCGGACATGGATCGGGAAAGCCGTTTCAAAATGATCCGGCCGCTTCGGACGAGAAGGCTGCGGCGGTGGCTCGCTGCGCCCGGGTTGGGCTGATCGTTGCTTTCCTTGACCATATATCACCATAATGCTCTGCGGCGTCCGCCCTGTCCGGCGCGAGGAAGCAAAAGGAAGACGCGGGAAACACTGGCGGAGGCAGAAAAACAGCTTGCGGACATGACTGCCCGCAAGCTGTTTTATCTCTGCAAAACGGAATTTATTTCTTCCTTTTTCCCAGTGCAAGGATTCGCTCTATGATGATGGCCGCAGCAATGAATACGGAACAAATGATCCCCATGTTTGGCCCGATTGAAACCCCGACATATCGCTCTCCGGCTTTGACAAGGCTGTATATTTTCAGACCAAACAGGGAAACCGTGCCGCTATCCACACTGCTGTGGTAGGCATTCATATATCCGAAATATATGGATATCGCCATGACTGCCATCGAAACGGCAAAACCGAGGACAGCAGCCAGGATAAGGGTCTTTATCTTCTTGCGTTTCTTCATCGACGATCCTCCCGAGCCGTATTCTCCGGGCACAGTCTACCACAAATCCCGAAATTCCGCAATGTGGCACAGTGCAGCTTGCAAATGTTTTCCTGTTTTCGCCGTGAGACCCATTTCGGAGGAAGAAACGGCCGCATTTCCGATGGAACGGACAAAACGAAGGACAGGTTTTGCCCCTGTCCTTTGCTTTGCCCGCAGGATAACCTGCCGGGCAGCCGAGCGCCTGCCCCTATGGTATGACCGTTCCGCCGATCATACCATCTCGTCAAATCCGACAGATCGGAAGAGCTCGCCGTTCACATAAATTTCAAGCGCCTCATCCGTAAGTACAAAGCGGAAGTTCACAGCTTTTTCATTGAAACGCAACAACTCCGAGATCGACAGTGTGTAAGAACCTTTTCCCGTTTTCATCACCATCTTGTCACCCGTTTTTGCAAAGTGTTCCAGAGTGGAGCGAAGAAAGATCATGCTGGACTGAGCGGCAGAAAGGATCAAAACATACTGCGATTCCATCTTCTGCAAGGCGATTGGGGTTCCGATGGCTTCCGTCTGGGCTTGCGCAGGACCTTGGGGAGGACTGGCCTCTTCCGCTTTCTTTTCAACTTGCGCGCTCAGGTAGACAGCGCCGCCTCTTGGCACTTCGACATAGTAATCCCCTTTTGCATCCCTCAGCAGCGCAAACTTGTTTCCCATACCGTTAAAGGCGCCGACGACACGATAGCCGTCCTGAACTTCTATCTTAAGGAAGACGGCGTCGCCTTCCCTGGCAACGTCATAGTCGCCGCTCTTGGCCAGGGCGTTGCCGTCTTTGTCGACGGCCTTCAGCGCAGCGCCATTTACCGGCTGCTCGACCCTGATGATATACTGAATGTTTTTTTCAATTTCCCTGCTCACTTCCGTGCTCGCGGCGCCCGCCAGCTGGTTTTCATCGTTAAAATTTCCCTGCTCGACAACACATCCGTCTTTGTTCTGCTCACATGCCCAAACGGTGAGCTTTACATTATCCGGACGGATGCCGTCATCTATCAGGACAGCCGCTCCTTCTTCCGCTTCCGCATGCAGTGTGCCGGCAACCGTAACATTGACAAGAGAGGCGTCGGCTTCCTCCGGGTCACTTGCTTCCGACAGCCGGATCATCACGGCGGAATCCGCACCCGAAACATCCCCCAAAACGGTAACAACAGCAGAAGCAGCATTCCCGTCCGCCGCACTGACGGCCGCTTCTATGCCGTATCCGTGCTCTCCCTTGGCGGTTATAGCCCCATCGACCGCGATCGCCGCCTGAGCGCCGACGGCCTGAACAGAAACGCCGTTTACGCAGGCTTGACCCTGGGACACCGCCTTCAGATCGCCGTCAACGACACAGCTTGCCTTTCCACCGTCTATGGCAGTTTCCCGAACGGCGCAAGCGCCCCCTGCTTCGGCTTCCACGTTTACATTGCCGTTGACGGCTGCCGCCGCCGTCGACCCGGAACCGGAGGCATAAAGCTCCGCGCCTGCGGCAGAGCCCTTCTCCGATTCTCCTTTCAGCGCATGTACGGCGACGTCGTTCGCTACCGACGCGCTGGCAGTACCTCCGTTTTCCGCATCCACATAAACCGCGAACACCCACTCGCCGCTGCCCGAAACCGTGACGCTGTTGGCTGCGGCTTCGGAAGAATCCTCCCGGTCGCTGACCACGATGGCTTTGTCCAAGTTTTCGCCCTCCGCCTAAGCGGAGACAGACCCCAGCGTAAAAAGGAAGGCGAAGACCAGCAGCAGAGACGCCGCTCTCCTGTACATTGTTCCCAATCCCATCATACCTTCTCCTTCCGGCAAGTCGCCAAAAATCCTGAATGAGAACACAGCTCTCCTCGAGAATATATTCTACCGTACGATTCAGGAAAAAACAATACCAATCTGACGGTCCCTGACAGCAAGCGGCCCTCTGCCTTCGCCCGTTCCACGCCGCGCCCGCCGATTGCTGCCAGGGCGCTCAGCAGTCCTCCGGCGTTGCCGGGCAGTTCGCATGGGAAAGAATGGTACCGGGCGGAAAAGAAGAGAACAAAACTCCCGGAGTACTCAACTCCGGGAGTCGGCCTTGTTGCTGTTCTTCTTTTAGGATCTTCCCGTCTGCGCCGAGGGTGACGATCCGCAGCGGGATCGCCTTTCCGCAAGCCGCCAGCGCCTGATAGACCGCGTATTCCAGTCCGCCGCAGCAGGGTACGAACATCCGGCAGAGCGTGATCGCGCGGACGTCGTTTGCGCGGAAGATCGCCGTCAGCTTTTCCGCGCAGTCGTGCTCGCGCTGCTTGGGGCAGGCGATCACGGCCGCGTCCACGATGTCGTCATAGGTTCCGGCGTAGATCTTCATGGGCCTGGCAAAGGGCAGACCGTGGCTGATATCCAGCGCCTCGCCCTCCGCTTTGCCTGTATCGCGGTTGACAAGCACCAGCTCGGAAAACAGGCCGCTCTGCATCAGCGCAAAGGCGGACGCGGAGCCGACAAAGCCCAAGCCTGCGATGGCGGCCTTTCTGTCATTGACAGCCATATTCACACCTCCCGGCAATCGTTACGCGTCCTCGCCTATGCGCCGGTGCTCCTTTCTCCTGCTTTTTCTGACCCTATTGTAAAGCGCCCGCCGCGAAATTGCAACCGCCGCGGCCGGATCCGTTGCCATACGCCGGGGGCGATGGTATAATGAATAAAACAGGCTGTGTTGGCGGGAAAAACAGGGGAGGAGATCGTTATGATAAAAACGGTTGAGAGCCGGGACAGAACAGGGTGGGATTCGCCGGAGCATGACCTGCCGGAGACAGGGACGCCGCTTCCCGGCAGGCAGAGCGGGGAGGCCGGGAAGAGCGAAGCGAAATGCTTCCAATGGACCAGAGAGCCGAAGGAAGCCAGCGTTTCCAGCGAAAAAATCACCATCAAGACCGAGCCGCATACCGACCTGTGGCAGCGGACCTATTATCACTTCCGAAACGACAATGCGCCTGTGCTGCAAAGGGAAACCGAAGAGAAGTATTTCTCCTTTATCGTAAAAACGGATTTCTCCGGCAGTCATCACCGCTTTGACCAGTGCGGCGTCGTGATGTACCTCGACAGCGAAAACTGGCTCAAGGCGTCGGTCGAGTACGAGAACGAACAGTTCCAGCATCTCGGCTCCGTGGTCACCAACCACGGCTATTCGGACTGGGCGACGACGGCGATCCCGGCCGACGTGAAGGAGATGTGGTACCGCTTCAGCCGCCGGGAGGACGACTATTGCATCGAGTGCTCCAAAGACGGAAAGCGCTTTTCCCAGATGCGCGTCTGCCATATGTGGGAGGGCGCGGGGACGATCCGCTTCGGCGTCTACGCCTGCAGCCCGGAGGACTCCCGCTTCACGGCGGTCTTTACGGAGATGCGGGTGACGGAATGCGCCTGGAAGGCGCACGACGGACAGAAGCCGGACGGGGAATAGGGCGCGGCGCCGTCCGTTCGGCGCGGGAGCCGCGGGAAGGGAAAGGCTGCCACGCGGGAAGGTTTACATAATTATAGACCGCCTGCGCTGCCCCGTCGCCCCGGAGCGCTCCGGCAACGTCTTTTTTTCCGGAAAGCTTTATGATATCATAGCGGTAAGCATCGGGCAGAGGATCCCGATACCTGTTCGAAATATGCAGAGAGGAAGGAAAAAGTCATTTTCCGCGGCTTCCTGTTTCGGACCCTGGAGAAAGACAAGCTGAAAACGGCGATCCTCGTATCCGCCATGACCTTCGGCCTCGGCCATATCGTGAATCTGTTCAACGGGAGCGGCCGGGATCTTTTCTCGACCGTCATGCAGATCGTGTTCGCCGTTCTGGTCGGCCTTGTGCTCGGCGGCTATCTGCGCTACCTCGTCAAGGCCTTTCCGGGGAAAGAAAAATAAGGACTCTGCGCAGGTCATAGAAACACGGGGCCGGCGCCGCCTCCCGCCGATGGGGGCGGAGGACGGCCCGCGGTCACCAGCCTGCGGACAAGGCTGCCCGCAGGAAGAAAAAAAGGAGGAAACCATATGAAAAAACTGTTTGACGCCGCGAACCGCTATCTCCAAACCAGCGACTGGCTCACCATCGCCGTGCTGAAGTTCTGCCTGATCTCGCTGGGCATGATGCTCGGCATGGCCGTCGGCAGGAAAAACAGAAAGCCGGTCTTTCTCACCGCGCTCGCGGTGTTTTCCGCGACCTACATCCCCCTCATGGCCAGATTCTATCGGGTGTTCCGGGATGTGGCGTGAGGATCGCGCAGGAAAAGGAGCCGGGATGATGAAACGAACAGGAATCCTGCTGCTGGCCGGTCTGCTGCTTCTGACGGGCTGCTCGGCCGAAGGGCGGAGCACGGAGCCGCCGGATACGGCCCCGGGCTACCGGCAGATCGACCAGGAGACCGCAAAGCAGATGATGGAGCAGGACGACGGGGCGGTGATCGTGGACGTACGCCGCTTTGACGAGTACGAGAGCGGCCACATCCCCGGCGCGATCTGCATTCCCAACGAGAGCATCGGCGAAACGCGCCCGGAGGAGCTGCCGGACCCCGACCAGACCCTCCTGATCTACTGCCGCAGCGGGAACCGCTCCAAGCAGGCGGCGGCGAAGCTTGCCGCGATGGGCTATGCAAGGATCTGCGAATTCGGCGGGATCATCGACTGGACGGGCGAGGTCGTGACCGGCCAGACGCTCGCACTGACCGTGGCGTCCAACCCGACCACCGGCTTCGGCTGGGAGGCGGCGCAGGACGCCGACCTGTTTGAGATCCGCGGGAGCTACATCGCCGAACCGCAGTCGGAGCCCGTGAGCGGCGCGGGCGGATGGCAGCGCTTTCTCCTGATCCCGAAGCAGGCCGGGACGGCGCAGGTGACCTTCACCTATACCCGCCCCTGGGAGCGCAGCGACGGCGACCTCTGCTTTAGCTGCCGCTTTGAGATCTCCGAGGATCTCGCGATCACGCTGATCGGGGACGGCAGCGCGGAAGCGGCGGCGCAGGGCTTTGCGCCGGCGGTGAAGATCTACTGATGGAAATACACGAAAAAAACGCATGGGAGGCGCAAAAGCCGCCTGTTCCGGGCGGACGGGCGGATCGGCCCGGTGTGCGGGAGCGCCTCGAATGCTTCGGCGCCGCCCGGAAGCAGCGCGTCTCACGGGAAGGTGTTTGAGCGGGGCTGCGTCCGCAGCCCGCCGCGCGCTGAACGAGATAACCCTGAGCAAAAAACGATCGCCTGGAAGCTTTTCGCTTTCAGGCGATCGTTTTGATCCGGCACAGGCAGTCAGACGCTTCTCCAGAGCATCCTGCCGCCGTCGAACAGGAAGTCCAGCCTCCCGGCGTCCCGCAGCCAGGCCAGATAGGAGCGCACCGTGCTGCCGACGAGGACGTACTGCTCAAAGTTCATGGTCAGCGCGTAGGCCGTGAACAGCCGCTGCAGGATCTCCTCAAAGCACAGCGGCTCCCGGCAGAGCGCGACGATCCGCTCCGCGATCTCCAGCACCTTGTCGATGTTGAGCTGCGCGAGCGGCGCGATCTGTGTGCAGGCGGCCGCGTGGGACGGGACGAATACCGCCGCCTGCATGCTTTTCACCGCCTCCAGCGTTTTCAGATAGGAGGCCACGTCGTAGAGAAAACCGATCTGGTACTTCTCCAGCGTTTCCCTGCTCGACAGGCAGTCGGCCAGGAACACCACGTCGTCCGGCGTCCGGAAGCCCACCATGTCGAAGAAGTGTCCCGGCAGGGGGAGGATCTCGAAGCCCTCGGGAAGCGCCGCCGGCGTCAGCTCCCGCGCGTCGCTCTCCTGCGCCAGAAGGAACTTGTGCCGCAGATCCCGGCACGGGAAGCCGCCGTAGAGGAAGGCGGGCTCCAGAATGGGGGAGCGGGTGATGGCGCAGTCGATCCCCGGCGCATAGATCCGGCAGCCGGTCTGCGCCTGCAAGTAGCGGTTGCCGCCGATGTGGTCGGCGTTGGCGTGGGTGTTGTAGATCGCGGTGAGCCGCCAGCCGTTGGCGTCCAGAAGCTGGCGGACCTTCCGGCCGGCGTCCTTGTCGTTGCCGCTGTCGATCAGGCAGACGTCCCGCTCGCTGAGCCGGAAAAGCCCGATCTTCGCGGGGCTTTGGATATAATAGGTGCGCGCGGCGACCTGGTTCAGTTCAAACATCGTGTTCCTCCCTCCCTGGTACGGACAGCTTTTCCGCCAGGCTTTCGATCAGCTCGTTGACGCGTGCCGGCGCGTCGGTGTTGGCGTTGTGCCCCGCGCCCGGGATCCACGCGATCGGGATGCCGCTTTTTTTATGCCACGCCCTGTTATAGCGGATGCACGAGCCGGCGCGGTCTTTTTCCCCGCAGATGAGAAGGGCGGGACAGGGGATCGCATAGGGGAGATCGGCCTCCATCGCCTCGGCGAGCATCCGGAAGCCGTGGCCGGAGAGCTTCGCGTAGCGCTCCTGGTCCCCATCGTAGACCATCATGATATCATGCATCAGCTTCCGGCCGTACGCAGACGTGGCCACGCCGTTCGTGCCGGATTTCAGCAGCGACTTCCACGGATAGCGCCGGTAGACCGGCTCCATCCGCTTGAGCAGCCAGAGTTCCGCCGCGGTCACGTATTCGCGCTGCAGCGGCGCGGAGTCGATGGAGACAAAGCCCCGGAGCCTCGAAGGATAGAGCTGCGCGAACATCTGCCCGACATAGCCGCCCATCGACTGGCCGATGACGAGCGGCTCGCGGAAGCCCTCCCGCAGCAGGATCTCCGCCAGCCAGCGGGCCTTGTCCGCCAGCGTGAAGGTCAGCGAAAAAGGCCATGAGGCCGCGTGCCCCGGCGCATCCCAGACGAGCAGCGGGTATTTCCCCTCAAAACAGGCCGTCTGCTTTTCAAACAGCCGGTGATCCGCCGTCAGCCCCGGCAGGAACACGAGCTGGGGCGCTGTCTTCGAAGCGCCCTCGCCCACCCAGTAGCGGATCGGCCCGCACTCCGTTTGAAAAACCTTTTCCCACATGATCCAAACACCCCCGATCAGCAAAACTGTCCCGGCAGCCGGAGCTTTTCCGTCGGCGGGAAGCCCCGGTCAAAAACAGAATATCACACACCACGCGGGATGGCAAGCCGGAGACGGCGGCTTGACACGCGGCAGAGCGGCCAGTATACTGGGAACACAGGGGCCTTTGCGGGAAACGGAGGCTTTGACAGGAGGGGTAACGGGATGGAATACCGCAGGACGGTTACATTGAAGGACGGAAGAAGCTGCGTCATCCGAAACGCGACCGAACGGGACGGACAGGCGGTGCTGGACGCGTTCCTTCTGGCGCATGCGCAGACGGATATGCTGCTCACCTACCCCGATGAGACGAGCATGAGCGCCCAGGAGGAAGGGCGCTTCCTGCAAAAGCGGACGGAGAGCGCGGACGAGATCGAGATCCTGGCGGAGCTGGACGGAAGCGTCGTGGGCACGGCCGGGATCGGGTGCGTCGGAAGAAAAGAGAAGATCAGGCATCGGGCGGAGTTCGGCGTCAGCGTGGACAAGGCGTACTGGCGGCTCGGGATCGGCCGGGCGCTGACGGAGGCCTGCATCGAGTGCGCCAGGGCCGCGGGCTACGTCCAGCTGGAGCTGGAGGCCGTGGCGGACAACAGCCGCGCCGTCGCCCTCTACCGGAGCCTTGGCTTTGTCGAGTACGGGCGCAACCCGAAGGGCTTCCGCTCCCGGCTGAGCGGCTGGCAGGAGCTGCTGCTCATGCGGCTGGAGCTGAACGGATAAGAAGGAGAACGCCGTGGCCTTTGCCTGGAAATAGGCAGGCAGGGAGTTCTGCCTGCCGAAGGACACGCCGTCCATCGTGACGGCGCCCCGACGAACGAGCTGAGCGACCCGGGAAAGACTGCCCCGGAGAAGCGGAGTATCGGGAGCTGCCATCCGGCCGGAGGGGCGTGAAGAGAGCGGGAGGACAGAGCGGAAGCGAAGCGCGCACGCGGGAAAGGAGCGGGAAGCTTGCTGCAGCGATACGAGGGAAAAAGAATCAGGCTTACCGATGAATACGGCGAAGTATTCACCGGGGTCGCGGAAGCGTATCCGTCCGGCTTCGGCCTCCACGAATTCGACCGCGCGGAGGAGAGCATCCGGCTCGGCGATACGTTTTTCTTCCTTTCGCAGATCCGGACGATCGAGGAGCTGTCGACGACGGACAAGGCCGGCGAAGATCCCCGCCGCTATGACGTGCTGATGGGAAAGCTGCTGGAAGGGCCGTACCGGATCGTAGACATCCTCCCCGGGCAGGCGCCCGCGGAGGGAAAGCACGGAGGGCAGTATTTCGCCGTGGAGCGATACTTCCTCCAAGCGGAGCGGCTCCGGGCGCTGCGCCGCAGATACGCGGAGCTCCTCCTGCGGCTCAACTGCTATTATCGGATGGACGTCTCCTTCGACTCCTGCGGGACTTGGGAAACAAACCCCGATCCCGGACGCTTCGCCGACAGACTCGAAACCCTTTCGGGCAAGGAGTATCTGCGCGCCGTGTTCCCGGAGCGCAATGCCATGGCCGACCTTGAGCCCGGCGGGACGCATATGACCGTATACGATCCTTCTTCCGCGCTGCTGGATCTGCTGAAGCGGCTTGCGGAAGCCGAGGGCTTTTTCGTATGGAGCCCTCCGCAGACGACGGAAGCGTGATTGCCGCTCAGGCGTAAACGGCCGCGGAAGCGCCGCCCGCATGGCGGCGCGAGGAAGCCGCGCAGACAAATCTCCGGCGGAGACGGATAATTCCGTATCCGCCGGAGATCCTTTTGCCCGGCTGTTGCCCCGCCTGCGGCCTTCTCCCGGCGGCCTGGCGAAATTTACAATATTCTCTGCCTCGTCCTTGTATGCCGCGGCAACATCTGCTATACTGTTAAAAAGAAAACGATCGGCGCCTTTCCCGCCCCGGCGAGGGGAGAACGCAGATAAAAAAGGGGGACTGCTCTGTGCAGAATACCGATCTTTGGGTGATCCGGCCCTTCAACACCGTCTTTCTTACTGTGTTCGCGGCCTTTCTCGCGCTGCTGGCGCTCTCAAGCATCCTGCTGCGCAAAAAGAGCGAGAACACCAGACGCTGGGTACTGATCGCCGCCTGCCTCGTGACCTTTGTCGGCTACTTCATCTATAAGTACGCCCTCTCCCTCGACGCGGAGTACGACGTGATCACGGCGAATATGGGCGGCTTCAACTGGTGGGGCGAGCTGCCGCTGCAGCTTTGCAACATCAACATGATGCTCATCCCGGTCGCTGTGCTGCGCCGGGATCGGGCACTGATGAGCTTCGGCTTTTTCCTCGCCCCGCTTGGCGCCATGATGGCGCTCGCCATGCCCGGCAACGGCTTTGACGGTTATTCGCTGCTGCTGCCGCGGATGCTGGGCTTCTACGGCACACACTTCATGATCGTGATCGAAGGGCTGGCCATCGTGTGCTTCGGGCTCTATCGGCCGAGGTTCCGCGATCTGCCGCGCACGGCGCTCAGCGCGCTCGCCATCTCTTTCATCGTCTTCCTCGTCGACCTGCTCCTGCGGGCGAGCGGGCTGCATCCGAAAGCCAATTACTTTTTTGCGGTCGAGACGGAGGGCAACTTCCTGCTGGAGATCTTCCACCGCTGGATCCCCGTGCCCTTCCTGTATCTGCTGCCCAGCATCGTCATTCTCGGCGTGTATATGACGGTGATCACCGGCGCGTTCGCGCTCGCCGACCTGCTGCGCGGGCGGCGGCAAACGGTAAACTGCCGGTAACGAGGTGAAAAACGCGGCGCCGGAGACGGCTCCGCCCAAGAAACGGAAGCAGGGGAGGACGGAAGAATGAAAGAGCTCGGGCTTACGGAATACGCGGAGCGGTACTTCGATGCGGCGGCCGCGCTGAACGGGCCGTTCTTCCTGACGGAGACGGGGGCGGAGGATGCGCGTCTGCCGCACAGAAAGCCGGTCAGCCATAAATACAGCTACGGCCGGGCGCTGCTGATCGCCGGGTCGCGCGGCTTCTCCGGCGCTCCCGTGCTGGCGGCCAATGCCTGCGAGCGCAGCGGAGCGGGACTGACGCAGCTCATGGTTCCCGAGAGCGTGTATGCGATCGCGGCCGTGCGCTGTGACGGCGCGGTCGTCAAGCCGCTGACCGGGAACGCGGACGGCTGCGCCGCGGCGGAAGCCCTGCCGGAGCTCCTGCCCGCGCTCGAAAAGGCGGATGCCTGTGTCGTCGGCCCGGGGCTCGGCACCGGCCCGGACGCGGAGGCGATCGTACGCGCGCTCCTGCGCGCGGCGGCCTGCCCTCTCGTCCTCGATGCGGACGCGCTGACGGTCTGCGCCGGGCATGCGGAGCTGTTCAAAGAATGCCGCGCCCCGTTGATCCTCACGCCCCATGAGGGGGAGTTTCGCCGCATCGGCGGGGATTTGACGGCGGGGAGGCTCAACGGCGCGCTGCGCTTTACGCAGAAGCATCCCGGCGTGATCCTGGTCCTGAAGGGCTGCGGGACGCTGGTCTGCCGCGGCAGGGAAGCGAGTGTCAACCCCACCGGCGGCCCGGCCATGGCCAAGGGTGGGGTCGGGGACGTGCTGTGTGGGATCCTTTGCGCCCTGCTGGCGCAGGGGCTGGAGCCCCTGCGGGCGGCGCGCAGCGCGGTCTATCTGCACGGACTGGCCGGCGATCTCGCCGCGAAGGCGCTCGGAGAACACGCCCTCGCGCCCTCGGATCTGATCCGCTTCCTGCCGGAAGCGCTCCGGACGGTGGGCTGAGAGGTGAAAAACGAGCGCGTATTTCTTAATTTTTTATAAAATGATAAATTCCCTCTTGCATTATGGTAACCAAGCTTTTATAATTAGCTTACAATGCTCGAAGTGTGGATAGATCTTGGATCTTTCTCTTTCGAAGGGAATTCGGGCTGAAATCAGCCCTGGGAGGAACGATCATGAAAAAACGTCTGCTTTCTGTCCTGCTGAGTCTGGTTCTCGTTATGTCACTCGCGGGCGGCCTGCTGACTACGACCGCTTTCGCCGATGCCACCATCACCTACACCCTCAAGAGCGGGGATACGGTGGCGAAGGTCTGCAAAGATCTGGGCATCGATTTTGTGAAGAACTACGACTGGATCACCAAGACCAATAAAATCACCAACTACACCACGCTGCCCGTGGGCAAGGTGCTGACGCTGCCCGCGCCGGGCACCACGCCCTCGCTGCCCAGCCCCACGCCCTCGACGGCGACCCCGGCTCCGATCGTGAGCCCCGGCGTCATCCCGCCCGGAAGCACGGACGTCGTGGTCTCTTACCTGATCTCGCACACGATGGCCTCGGGCGAAACGGTGTATAAGATCTGCAACGCCTACGGCGTCAGCTTCCAGCAGAACTCCAACACCATCACCAAGCTCAACAACATCACCAACTACGCCAAGCTGAAGGTCGGTCAGGTCCTGCTGCTGCCCAGCCTCACCCCGCCCGCCTCCGGCGCCTACTATAAGGTCGTCGCGCACCGGGTCGTCAAGGGCGACACCGTCGTCGGCATCTGCAAGTCCTTCGGCGTCGACTACGGCAAGAACGAGCGGATCATCAAGGCCATCAACAACAAGGACAACATGGCCAGCATCAAGGTCAACGAGATTGTGCATATCCCCGTCCTGGTCAACGGCGCCGGCGGCAGCCTGGTCCCCGGCTCCGGCTCGACCGTCACCACGCCCACCATCACCTACACCCTCAAGAAGGGCGACACGGTGGCCAAGGTCTGCAAGGATCTGGGCATTGACTTTGCCAAGAACTACAACTGGATCACCACGACCAACAACATCAAGGATTACAGCAAGCTGTACGTGGGCAAGGTCCTGATCCTGCCCGCCCCCGGCACGATCGCGAGCGGCCCCCCGGCCTCGGGCACCGGCACCGGCACCGGCGGCATCGGCAGCACCGGCGCTTACAGCATGCACACCGGCTCCAACGGCACCTATCTGATGCAGGTGGGCGGCAAGACCGTCAACACCGCCGATAAGGGCCAGGTCGTCACGATCTACCCGATCCCCGACAAGGGCTATGTGCTCAACGGCATCTCCGTTACGAAGACCGGCGGCACCGAGGCCGTGGCGGTCACCAACAACAGCTTCACCATGCCGGATTACGAAGTGAGCATTTCCGTGACCTTCAAGCCCGCCTCCTGATCTGCAGCGTTTACAAACACCAACCCCCGGCCGCCGGCCGGGGGTTTTTCTTGACAATCGACTGCGCGGCTCCTACAATAATACCGATACCGGAGCGGATCGGAAAAGCGTCTGCGCCGGCAAAAAACAGCGGAATGGGAGACGGCGGATGGGAAAGAAAGAAATGTCGAAGAAAAAGAGAACGCTGCTGGACGCGGCGCTGATCCTCGGCCTCCTGCTTCTGGCGCTGGTGCTGTACTTCGCTTTCAGCGCCGGCAGGGAAGAGGGCGCCTGCGCCGTCGTGATCATCAACGGCGAGGAGGCCGGCCGCTACCCTCTGGACCGGAACGGCGTCTTTCCGCTCAACGGCGGCACCAACACGCTCGTGATCGAGGATGGCTTCGCGTATCTGTCCGAGGCTACCTGCCCGGATAAAATCTGTGTGCATATGGGTAAGATCCATCTGGACGGTCAGTTGATCGTCTGCCTGCCCAACCAGCTGATCGTCACCGTGGAAGGCGGAGATGACGGCGGCGTGGACATCTTCGGATGAGGGCGGCGGCATGAGGACAAAGAAAGTGACGGTCATGGCGCTTGCGATCGCGCTGGCCATGATCCTGTCCTTCGTGGAGAGCCAGATCCCCGCGTTCGTGTCCATCCCCGGCGTGAAGATGGGGCTGGCCAACATCGCGGTGGTGTTCGTGCTCTATCAGCTGGGCTGGAAGGAGGCCGCGCTGATCTCGCTGATCCGCGTCTTTCTGGTCTCGATCCTGTTCGGCAGCTTCGCCAGCCTCTTTTACAGCCTGGCGGGCGCGGTGCTGAGCCTGATCAGCATGGCCGCGCTGAAAAAGACGGGGCTGTTTTCGGAGATCGCGGTGAGCGTGGCGGGCGGCGTGCTGCACAACGTCGGGCAGATCGCGATGGCCTGCCTGCTGCTGCAGACCGACGTGATCCGCTACTACCTGCCCTTCCTGGTGCTCAGCGGCACGCTCGCCGGCATCGTGATCGGGCTTCTGGCGGGGATCCTGGTCAAACGTATCCGCGTGGAGGGATGACATCATGGAAACTGTGCTGATCGCAGCGGCGATCGTTCCCGCGATCTGGCTGCTGTTCAAAGTCTACCGGGCGGACCGGCTGGAAAAAGAGCCGGTCGGTCTCATCCTGAAGCTCGTGGTGCTGGGGATACTCTCGACGCTGCTCGCCTCGCTGACCGAGCAGATCGGCGATATTGTGCTTTCCTGCTTTTATTCGGAGGGGACGCTTCCCTACGATCTCATCATGTATTTCGGCATCGTGGCCTTTGCGGAGGAGGGCTTCAAGTACCTCCTGCTCAAGAACCGCACCTGGCGCTCGCCGGAGTTCAACTGCCTTTTTGACGGCGTGGTCTACGCCGTGTCCGTCTCGCTTGGCTTTGCGCTTTGGGAGAACATCGGCTACGTGATGCAGTACGGCATCGGCGCCGCCGTGGCCAGAGCGCTGACCGCCGTGCCGGGACATGCCTGCTTCGGCGTGTTCATGGGCGCGTGGTACGGCTCGGCCAAGCGCCGCGATCTGCAGGGCGATCCGAAGCGTTCGGGCCGCTGCCGCAGGATGGCGGTGCTGGTCCCGGCGATCCTCCACGGACTGTACGATTTCATCGCCGTCCGGCAGACCGAGGCGCTGAGCGCCGTGTTCGTCGTGTTTGTGCTGGCCATGTTCATCACGGCCTACCGCCTGGTGCTGCACATCTCGCGCAACGACCAGTATCTGAATCCCCACTGGGACGTTTTCTGAGCGCCCGCCGCGAAAGAAGCGGACAGACAAAGCCTCCGGCCGTTTTTGCCGGAGGCTTTGTCCTTGAGAGCCGCGTCAGGGCGGAGAGGCTTGCTTTTTCCGCGCATATCGTGTAGAATGGCGCGGATTCCATATTCCAAGGAACGGGTGCTTCTCATGAACAGATACATCGGGAACAAAGCCTTTTACCGGAAGCTTTTTACGGTGATGATTCCGATCTTCCTTCAAAACCTCATCACGAACTTTGTGAGCCTGCTGGATAACGTCATGGTCGGACAGGTGGGCACGGAGCCCATGTCCGGCGTGGCCATCGTCAACCAGCTCCTCTTCGTGTTCAACCTCTGCGTCTTCGGCGGCCTGGCCGGCCCCGGCATTTTTACCGCGCAGTTCTTCGGCAAGGGCGACCAGGAGGGCGTGCGCCAGACCATGCGCGTCAAGCTCTTTGTGGCGGCGGGCGCGGTGCTGCTGTTCGGCGGCGTGCTGCTCCGCTTCGGCGGCGACCTGATCAGCCTGTTTCTGCACGAGGGTGAGGAGGGGCTCGATCTGGCCGCCACGCTCCGCTACGGCAGGGACTATCTGGCCGTGATGCTCTGGCAGCTCGTGCCCTTCGCCGCCGGCCAGATCTATTCGAGCACGATGCGGCAGGCGGGGGAGACCGTACTGCCCATGAAGGCGGGGATCATCGCGGTCTTCGTCAACCTCGTGTTCAACTACGTCTTCATCTTCGGCAAGCTCGGCGTTCCGGCCATGGGCGTGGTGGGCGCTGCGTGGGCGACGGTGCTGGCCCGCTTTGTGGAGTGCGGCATCGTGATGATCTGGCCTTACCGGCACCGGGATCGCTGCCCCTATGTGGAGGGCGCGTTCCGTTCGCTGCGGGTGAACGGCGCGCTTTTCCGACAGATTGCGGCCATGGGCCTGCCGCTGCTTCTCAATGAGCTGCTCTGGTCCGGCGGCATGACCACGCTCAACCAGTGTTACTCGCTGCGCGGGCTCGAGGTCGTCTCCGCCTTCAACATCTCCTCGACGATCTCCAACCTCTTCTTCTGCGCCTTCATCGCCATGGGCGACGCCATCGCCATCCTCATCGGCCAGCTTCTGGGCGCGGGCGAGCTGGAGAAGGCCCGGGAGGACGACCGGAAGCTGCTCGCCTTTTCCGTGGCGCAGAGCCTCGTGGTGGGCGGCCTGATGGCGCTGGCCGCGCCGCTGCTGCCCGATCTGTACAACACCACGCCGGGCGTGAAGGCGCTCGCGGTGCGGCTTCTGCTGGTGGGCGCGGCGCTGATGCCTGTGCACGCCTATGCCAGCTCCTGCTACTTCACGCTGCGCTCCGGCGGCAAAACCGTGATCACCTTCGTCTTTGACAGCCTCTTTACCTGGCTGGTTTCCATTCCGGCGGCCTTCTTCCTCTCCCGCTTTACCGCGATGCCGATCCTGCCCATGTACGTCGTCGTCGAGTCCCTGGCGCTCATCAAGTGCGTGCTGGGCTTC
>JAEEGL011883630.1_pt1 | contig 26507 bp, 16 predicted proteins | sample 9134231 | NCBI WGS metagenome assembly JAEEGL01 (sample SAMN16246548, study PRJNA631951) | gut metagenome | biome: gut microbiome; feature: rumen; material: fiber-attached | host: Bos | place: Iran: Karaj | collected 2018-10 | reverse complement strand
TTCGCGCGCGTTCATCGACGAGAATTCCGGCGGGAGAGTTTCAACCAGGTGGACGTCGTCGGGGAAGAACCCTTCGGGAATTTTCAGAAAGGCGTTGAGCGTCTTGATCAGCTCAATCCATGTCACACGTCCTTCGACGTTCGATGTGAGGGTCTTGCCGATCACGTCCATTTTTTTGAACTTTTCGACTTCGTCCTTGACGCCCTTGTTGATCCGTTCCGATTCGGAATGAACCCGTTTGGCGGTATCGACCGCCGAGGTGAGCTCCGAGTTGCGCACAGTCGCCAGCGCCGATGTCGAACTGATGAACTGGATCGCGAACGCCAGGAGCAGAAGCGCCGCCGCGGCGAGTGCCCACGGCTTTTTACTGTTGACCAGACGGTCGCGCACCACTTCGGGTGGAATCAGGTTGACGTCGAGCGTTCCCTGGTGCAGCAATTGGAGCGCCAGTCCGTAGGCGACGGCAAACGACGAGATGTTTTCGCGAAACTGGGGGCTGTTGAGGACTTCGGGGCCCTGAAGCCGGTCGTACGATGTCGGCAGAACCACTTCCATGTTCAGGGTTTTTGCCAGAAAGTTCCGCAGTCCGGGGAGCTTCATCGCGTTGCCCATCGCGTAGATGCGGCGAATCTCGGCGTTGCGGTTCAGGTTGTTGTAATACTTAATCGAACGTTCGATTTCGGACTGCATTTCGGTAAAGACGGGGCGCATGGCGACGATGACCGCGCGCACGTCGGGGCTTTGCGCCGCGTTCCGCTTGATATGCTCGGCATTCGAAAAGGTGAGTTTGAGCGACTTGGTCAGCGCTTTGGTGAAGGCGTTTCCGCCGATCGGAATGTTGCGTAGCCAGATCGTCGTGCCGTTGGTGATCACCACCTCAGAGGTGTCGGTCCCCACATTCAGGATCAGGTCGTACTTGTTCGAGCCGGCTCCTTCGGTTCCGTCGGCGCCGGGCGGGTTCGCCCCGTAAAAGTTGTGTACATAGCTGTTGTAGAGCGCAATCGGCGCCCCCTGGATGGCGTCGATATCAATGTTGTTTTCGGCATAGCTTGCGATTGTCTTATTGGCAAGCTCTTTTTTCATCGCGTACATGAAGATGTTCGCGTCAAGGAGAATTGAGCCTTCCTGAGTCCCGCCGACTTCGCGGTAGGTCCAGATGACGTCGTCCAGGTTGAACGGAAGCCACTGGCGCACTTCGTATTGAACAAGATCTTTGATCTTCTTCGGTTCAACCGGGGGGAGGGACTGGAAACGCCAGAGCGCGCTCTGGCCGCTGACCGAGACGGCGATCCGTTCCCCCTTGATATCGTTGCGCGAAAGGAAGAGACGGAGCGATTCGGCCAGGATCTCTTTCGGGTCGGCGCCCGGCTGCGACATCACTTTGTTATGCTCGATATAGTCGAACGCCAAAACGCGGAGCGTGCCCGGTTCATCCCCCAGCTGACAGCGGAGAGCTTTCAGCGAAGTGTTCCCAACGTCAATTCCCCAAACGATTTCGTTTTTAGCCATGGTACCCGATAAAATGTCTACCCGATTATGCCGAGGGAGTCTTTTAGCCGCGAAGAGGGGAAAACGCTTTCGGAACCGTTTTTCCCCGGACACTATCATCCATCATAACATCATCCGAGTAAAAAATCAAAACTTTCGTTATCTTTCACTCTTTTTTTATATATTCCCGAGATTTTTTTACGGAAAGAATTCCTAAAATCGGAATTTTCGGATCTACCTGTCCGGCAGCGTTTTTCCGTTCGGCAGAGGGCCGGAAGGCGGGGTGGGGTCAGATGCCGGTGCCGCCGTCGGTCCCGTCGGATTCGGCGGAGGACGGGGACGCGTCTTCCCCTTGCGGGATGATCAGAACGTTATTGCCGAAATCGGTGTCGTCTTCTTCGATCGGACGGCCGTCCTCCCCGAACCGCGTGTCGGCGACCGCGGTTTTGCTCCTGGCGACGGCAACCAGGTCTTCGTAGATCTCATCGCGCGGTTTGCCGCTGATTTCCGAAAGGGCATCGGCGACTTCTCCCAGGTAACGGAGAAAGACGCTGCGGCGTTCCCCTTCGCGCTTCACCTGCTGACGCCGTTTCAGGAACATGCCGAGTTTCCGCCCGACCGCCTGGAGGGCGAGCCGGAGCTCCTTCTGGATTTCGGGGTAGGCGGCGATCGCCTCTTTCGATTCGCTCGTGAAAGGGACCCAGACACTTGCCAGGTGGACGATGATCGTCAGCGGGCCGCGCGGGAGCTGTCCGCGCGTCTGGGAGAGGCCGTAGGCTCGCCAGTTCATCTGAGAAACCGACTGCGTGATGAGACACGCCCCCGGCTGGAACTGAAGCGGAACTCGGTTGGCGAACCTGTAGACGGTCATGGTCTGCCCCTCGTTGAGGTTCATGGTCTGCAGCGATTCCAGAAGAGCATTGAACTCTTTCGGGAGAAGTTTGCCGGGGGAGACGCGGGGACGGATCCGGGCGTTCTTGATGATCTTATCGGCTCCGTCCGGACCGATTCCGTCGAACGCCGCGGTCAGGAACTGGCGCATCGTCCGGGCGTCGCTTTCGTGGAGCATTTCAGTCAGTGTTTCGCGCGTCACCTTTTGCAGAGCGGGACCTCCGCCATAGGCCAGACCGACTTCCACCTGGAACGGATTCCCCCGGTAGACTGCCGGCGGGCGGGTCGCGGCGGCGAAAAATTCGCCCGGAACCACTTTGTGCAGACCTGCCAGAATATGATGTTCGCCGATCGGAATGATGCAGTCGGTCGAAGGGGCCGGGATTTTTGTCTCGGGAATCGCATAGAAGAGGGCCTCGGCTTCGTCGCGCGGCATTTCGCGCGGATTGGCGCGGGTCGAAATCTTCGCCGTCTGGCAGAGAGTGCGCGCCACCGCCGACGAGACGCGGCAGAACGATTCGGTCAGGAACTTCAGAAGGGTAGGCTCTTTCGCCTCGTGGAGCATGTTGATCAGATGCCCCAGTTCGATTCCGTAGGGATGCGGCTTGATCTCTACCGGTTCGGGGGGAAGGTCGGTAACGCTGGCGCTGTAAGTCGTTTCGTTCCCTTCCGGGTCGGTGTAGTGGAGCGTGGCGTGCGGATTGGCGATTGCCGTCTCTTCGAGGTACTCATCGACACTTCCGCGCCCCCGCTGGTATTTTGCCTCCAGCTCAATCGTGACGCGCGTCCCGCTCGGGACTTCGACCCAGTCGATCTCCTGCTCGACGATCATCTTTCGTCCGATATCGTTCGGCGGAATCTCGACCCCGTTCCCCTCGCCGTTGAGGATGTCGGGTCGGTTCAGTTTGGTGTCCATCCGCAGGACATAGTAATGCGCCGGTTTGCGCGGCGAGGTCTTCGAGACGATCTTGATCGGTTTGCCGGTTGTCAGAAGACCGTACATTCCGGCGGCGCTGATCCCGATCCCCTGTTGGCCGCGGCTCATCCGGAGCCGGTGAAACTTCGAACCATAGAGGAGTTTCCCGTAGATATTCGGAATCTGTTTCTTGATGATTCCCGGACCGTTGTCCTGAATGGCGACCCGGTAACGGGACGGGCCGGTCATGTCGATCTGAACCCAAATCTCGGGGAGAATTCCCGCCTCCTCACATGCGTCGAGAGAGTTGTCAACCGCTTCCTTGACCGTTGTCAGAAGCGCTTTGCGGGGATTGTCGAATCCAAGCAGATGGCGGTTCTTCGCAAAAAACTCGCTGACCGAGATCTCTTTCTGGGCAAGCGCCATACTCTCCGCGTTGGCGCGCCGTTTTACCTTTGAACCGGTTTTCTCGGTTTCATTTTCAATCGAGGCCAAAGTATTTTCCTTGAATTGACTGTTCTATTTCGCTTTGTCGCCGTCCTTTTAGGGCCTGTGCCCCTCCCCGTTCCGATGATTTTAACGGAAAAGGGGGAACTTTAAAAGGGCGGGATTCCCGACGGTCTTTCCTGTTTATGGGAAAATAGGAAAGTTTTGATATTTCCCTCGACCCATTTATATTGTAAAGTACGGATAGACGGTTAAATGTCCCCGTGCCGCCTGACGGAATCCGGCGCGGCGGGAAGGATACGATGGATGATGTTGAGGAGTTCAATGGGAAGTTTTGGAATTGATCGGCAGACGCGCCCCCAGCGGAACGGTGATTTTCGGGGACGGTTTTTTCCTCGGCCGCAGAATGCCCTTTGGGGCGCGGCGGCGGTTCTGCTGAGCGTTCTGCTCTCGGTTTCGCCCGTTTCGGCGCAGTCCGATTCAAGTGAGCCTTTTGACCCGATCAAAGAGAACGGCGAGTATTTCACCGGCTGGGAGACGCCTGATCTGGCCCTGGTGGTGACCGGGCTTCTCGACGGATATATCGAACCGTGCGGCTGCGCCGGCATGGACCGGATGAAGGGGGGGCTCTCGCGGCGTGCCGATTTCCTGAAAGGGCTCCGTGCCGACGGCTGGCCGGTCATGGCGATCGACGCCGGGCTGATTACCGCGGGATACGGCTTTCAGGAAGAGCTGAAATTTGATATGGCGATCAACGCCTTCTACCTGATGGGCTATTCGGCGATCGGGATCAGCCAGAACGAACTCCGGTTTCCTGCGCACTATCTCCTGAAATATACCGTCCCGCCGGGACCGGCCGATGAGAGTCTCTTCGTTTCGGCGAACATCGGTGTGTATGACTTCTTAAAGCTCTATACTCTCCCGTACAAGGTAATCGAACAGAACGGTATCCGGATCGGTGTTACCTCGGTTGTCGATCCCGCCGCGCTGACCGCGCTCGATGAGAAGATCAAGACCAAACAGCCGGAAGAACGCCTCAATGCGATTCTTGCCGCCCTCAAAAAGGAGGATTGTGATCACCTGGTGCTGATCGTCCACGGTTCGGAACAGTTCGTTGAACAGCTGATCGCCGACTTTGCCGATTTTGATGTGATTGTCACCGGCGATTCTCCCACAACTCCGCCGCTGGAACCGAAACGGACCGAAAGCGGTCAGCTCATCCTCGAGGTCGGCGAGAAAGGGAAATACGCCATCGTTCTGGGAATCTACGGCGATTCGGTCCGCTACCAGCGCGTCGCGCTCGACTCGCGTTACAAGCAGTCGGGTGATGTCCATCTCCTGATGAAGGAATACCAGGACGTTCTGCGCGGGATCGTCGAGGCGAAGGGGTTCCGCGGCCTGAACATCATGCCGGTCGAGTCTCCCGACAAGCAGGCGAAGGGGGATTATGTCGGTTCGGCCAAATGCGGTTCGTGTCACAGCGACGCATATGACATCTGGCGTGAGTCGCGTCACAGCTCCGCGTGGAAATCGCTCAGTTCCGACCCGCCGACCGAACATACCGCCAATCCCCCCCGCGACTGCGACCCGGATTGTGTCAGCTGTCATGTGGTCGGGTGGAACGGAACTGCGCATGTCCCGTATATCGGTGGCTACGAAAATATGAAATCGACTGCGCACCTGGCCAACGTCGGCTGCGAGTCGTGTCACGGGCCCGGCTCGAATCACATTCAGACGGAACTCGGCAACGACGCGGCGGCGCAGGTCCGGATGAGGGAGTCGATGCTTGTCGGCTCGAATGTCAAGCAGGTCTGTTATTCATGTCACGATTCGGATAACAGCCCGAACTTCGAGTTCGACGAATATTACGAAAAGATCGACCATTCCGAGTCGGCCGATGAGGAGTGATCCGAAGCCGGAACGGATATCGTATAGTGAGGCAGGCGCCTTTGGACGGGTGCCCGCGCGGTCATTTTATCGGATGAAAAGGGGTTTTTCCGACGGAGCGGCAAAACGAAACCAATTGACGCCGGCCCGCACGGTTCCGGGAGCGGAATCGGCCGAACGTCTCTAAAAGATACGGCAGGGTTTGAATTGTCCTCAGAGGAAAAATCACAGGTCTGGAGTTCCGGGCGGGTTCTCTTTGGAATCGCGCTTTTATTGGCGTTCTGTTTTCTCGTCGCCGCCGTTGTGACCTACTCTCCCCAGGATCCCCCGGGGGAATCGTACGCCGCGCTTCAGCGGCCGGTTCACAATCTGTGCGGTATTCCCGGTGCGTATTGCGCCAGTCTCCTTTACCGTTTCTGCGGTTACGGCGTTTGGTTCCTGCTGATCCCCCTCTTTCTGCGTCTGGTTTCGTTCTGGCGCATGCCCCGGCTGAAAGGCTCGGTTCTGAAAGTGATCGGCACCTTTCTCATGCTCACCGCGCTCTGCGGCGCCCTTTCGGCGTTTATGCCCTATTATACGGCAGAGACGCCGGTTTCCGCGGGCACTCAGGAGGCGGATGCGGCGGCCGAACCCGCGCCGGGCGGCGCGGCGACCTTTCGCGCACGGCTCGCCTCTCAGCAGACCGAACTCGGTCCCGGCGGGCAGCTGGGTGCCGCCGCGCGGTTTCTGCTCGACAAGAGACTCCACCTCGCCCCGGTCGGAATCGGGATATTCCTTGTCTTTATGTTTGCCGCCGGAGTGATCCTGGCGGGCGACTCGCCGCTGCTGCATCTTCTTCTCCAAGTGACCGGTCTCCGTGCGGCGGCGGAAGTTTTCGTCAGTCCGGAGAGACGGAAGAAAGCCGCTTCTGAGGCGGAACCGGCGCCCGTTCCCGCCATTGGCGAACCCGCCGAGCCGGTTGGAGAAGAAGAGGAGGAGGACAACACAGAAGAGGAGATATCGGACGAAGAGGAGGAACCGGACGAAGAAGATGACGAACAGCCCGCGCCGTATGTTCTTCCCCCGATCGGTATTCTCCCCTACGGCGATCCGGTTGATATGACCGGGTTCCAGCGGCGGATTGAAAAGGAGATGGCGAAGCTCCAAAAGGCGTTCGACGACTACAACTGCGATGTCCGCGTAATCGGATATCAGACCGGGCCGGTCATTACCCTCTATGAACTGGAGCTTTCGAAAGGGCAGAAGCTCGCCCAGCTTCGGAACCTTGAGAATGAACTGGCGATCGCCATGAAAGTCCCGAACGTCCGGGTCGTCTTTCCGATTCCCGGAAAGAGTTCGGTCGGTGTCGAGGTTCCGAACAAGGACAGACAGTATGTCCGCCTGCGCGACGTGATGGAAGAGTCGGCCGAGACCGCCGACACGATGCAGATTCCTCTCTTCATCGGGAAAGACATCGCCGGCGATCCGATCGTCGCCGATCTGGCGAAGCTTCCGCATCTTCTGATTGCAGGGCGTACCGGGACGGGCAAATCGGTCTGTCTGAACTCGATCATCCTTTCGATCCTGATGACGAAGACACCGGCGCAGGTCCGCCTGATGATGATCGACCCGAAGATGGTCGAGCTGAGTCCGTACAAAAAGATCCCTCATCTTATGCATCACGTCATGACCGACATGAAGGAAGCGACGAGCGTTCTGAGTTGGCTCTGCGATCACATGGACGAACGGTACAACCTGCTGGCGCGCGTCGGGGTGCGGCAACTCAAGGAATATAACCGTCTCACACCGAAAAAACTCTACCAGCGCTATCAGCCGCAGAGCGAGGAAGAATGGGAACGCGTTCCGAAGCAGCTTCCGGCGATCGTGGTGATCGCCGACGAGATGGCCGATATGATGGCGATTGCCGGAAAGGAAGTTTCGGAGCATATCGCCCGTCTGGCGGCCAAGAGCCGCGCGGTCGGAATCCATCTGATTCTGGCGACACAGAAACCGACGGTTGACGTCGTGACCGGCCTGATCAAGTCGAATCTTCCGGCGCGGATCGCGTTCGGTGTCGCCACACAGACTGACAGCCGCGTCATTTTGGACGCCAACGGAGCCGAAAAGCTTCTGGGGAACGGGGATCTTCTCTTTCTTGACTCTGTGACAAACCGGATGATCCGGGGACAGGGGACTTTTATCGACAGTGAGGAGATTTATTCGGTCAATTGCGAGATTGCCGTCGATAAGCCTGATTTCGTCAAGATTGATATCGGAGGGGAAACCGAAGAGGTTGCGATCAAACAGCGGAGCGACGATCCCCTCTACGATCAGGCGGTCGAGCTGATCCTGACCGAGCGGCGCGGGAGTACTTCCTTCCTGCAGCGCCGTTTTGAGATCGGGTACGGCCGTGCGGCGAGGATCATCGACGCGATGGAGGCGGATGGGCTGATCGGACCGAAGACCAGGAATGATTCCAAACCGCGGGAGATATTAAAAACGGTCGAACAATGGCGTGCCGAACGGCAGGGGGAAGAGGAAACACGTCCGCCGGTTCCGCGTGCCACAATGCCGTTTTCTGATTCGGCGAAACGGCCTTCCCTCCCCTTTGACGACGGAGAGGAACCGGATGAGGAAGAACGTCCCGTCCGGCGGACCTATACACGCCCCGAACCGGTCTCTCCCGCGGACGACGAGGAATACGAGGACGGAGAGGAATGGGAAGAGGACGATTTTGACGGGGAGGAGCCGCTCGAAGACGGCGATGATTCCGAAACGGCGGAGGAGGATGAGTGGGAAAGCGGCGAGGAGACCGAAGACGAAGAGTACGGGGACGAAGAGTACACTGAAGACGGCGAAGGATACGATGATGAGTCTGAAGAGTATGCTGAAGACGATGAAGAGTATAACGAAGAGCCTGAGGAGTACGACGGGGAAGAATACGGAGAGGAGGAATACAGCGGCGGTCCCGATGATTCCGACGATGGTGACACCGGGGAGGAACCTGATGAGGACGGTGATTCCGGGCCGGACGATGTGACCGGCGGGCAGCCGGACGGAGAGCCGGAACCCTCCGCCGGAAGGTACGCCCCTCCCCGTCCGGATCTGCGCGAACTGGCGCGTCGGCGGAGACAGCGCAAAAAAGAACGCCGCCGCCGAAGGGAAGATGAATAAAAGGACCGCGCCGCGGAGGAATCGATCTGCGGCGCGGTACTTTTAATCCGCCTTTGTGTCAATCGCCGAGTCAGAAACCGGCCTGCGGCAGAGGGAGACCGGACGCGAGTGCCGGAGGATAGATTTCGGCGTCTTCCGCGTCGAGGAACCAGTTCGAGATCAGGAAGGCGCGGTCAATGTTGGCGATATTTCCGTCGGCGTTGATGTCACAGAAGATGAGGTAGTCATCATCCTCTTCGTCGGTGAGCCACGCCGAAGCCAGAAAGACGTAGTCGACGTTTGAGATATCCCCATTCCCGTTGATATCCATCGGGCAGACAAGAAACGTCTTGGTGCCGGTCCATTCCGAGTCGGAGTAAAGACCTTCTCCCAGCGCGCGAATTCTGTAGAGAACGTTTTTTCCGTAGGTCAGACCGGTGATGAGCATGCTTGTTCCGGTTGTGGTGACGCTGGTCCACGTTCCAGAGCCATCCGAATAGGCGATTTCGTAGCCGGACGCGTTTTCGACGGCGGTCCAGGTCAGCCGGTGCCGGTTCGCGCCCGCTGAAACGAAATAGCCGCCCGTTCCGGTCAGGAGGACCGGTGTCTCAAGCTGCGTCGGGTCAGGATCGGGAAGGGGGTATTCATACGCTCCCAGGTCGACAATCCCCCCCGCGATCCGCGGGTTTGCCTCAATGTCGTACGCGCATCCTTCGATATACTCGTTGTTTCCCCTGTTGATCGCCTGTGAGTTTTCGGCCAGCGAATAGTCGCTGTACAGACTCCGCGCAAAGAGGGGGAGAGCCGGGTCGTATTCGGGACAGTCCGCCGAACCGGCCCAGCCGGTGAACGCCGTCAGTGTGTTGTAGCCGAAGAGAGAACCGGAAGACCGGCGGATGTCGCCGCTGGCGCCGGCGGTGTTCTGAATGACCAGCGAGTTGTAGAGAAAGACATTCCGCGCGGAGCTGTAGATCCCGCCGCCGGAGTAGAACTCTCCCGCCTCGTTGGCGGCAACGGTGCAGTTTGTCAGAATTACCGTTCCCGAACCGGCGTAGATCCCTCCGCCGTTGTAGACGGAGCTGTTTTCGTACATGACGCTGCCTGTCAGATCCGCAGTGCCGGAATAGTGGTAGATTCCCGCGCCGCTGTACGCGCCGTTCCGGAAGATGCCGCAGGCGGTCATCGTCAGGGTGCCGGAATTGTATAGTCCGCCCCCTTGATTGCCGGAATTGTTTTCGGTCAGTGTGGTGCCGGAGAGGGTCAGGTTTCCGCCGCCGTTGTATATTCCGGCGCCGTAGCCCGCACTGCAGCCGCGGATGAGCGAGTCGGTAACCGTCAGTGTTCCGTAGTTCGCAATGCCGCCCCCGTTTGTGCCGCTGCCTCCGGTGATTTCCAGACAGATCATACTCACCGGAACCGCGCCGCTTCCCCCGTTCACATAGAATACGGGACTTCTTCCGTCACCGCTGATACACACCCTGCCGACCGCCGAGGCGTCGATGGTGATTCCCCTGTAAATTTCGAGCTGTGAGCCGTGCAGAATGATCGTTTTCCGGGCGACCGCCGCGGTGAAGGTGATCAGGTCCCCAGCCGATGCGCGCGCGATCGCTTCGCGCAGCGAGATGATATCGTCGGCGGTACTCCACGAAACCGGGTCGCTGCTTGTGTTCACTTCCCAGCGGACCGCTCCGGCCGGCGCGGGGGCCGGTTCCGCCGCGAATGACGCCCCGGCCGTAACGGCCAAAAGAGCGCGCGGCTCGAGGGGTTCCATACGGAGACGGCGGGGCTGCGGTTTCTTTTTCATGGTATTTCCCTTCCTGGAATTCCGCCTTGAACAAGTGGGGGCGGGGCGGATGCTCCGGCGAAGCTTACTCTTTTTTCGCGGATAGTTCAAGGCGAGCCTTTATGGACGGCACAAGCCGGTATCCGTATCGGAAAGCTGTGCGCCGGAGTTACGGTGCCATGAGGAGGATTCCGCAGAAACTGACCAGGTTCAGCGCCATGTGCATTGCCAGGTTCGCGGTAAAGCGTCCGGTTCGCAGGAAGAGAATCCCCAGTCCAAGCGCGAGGATGAAGATTGGCGCCGGGTCGGGGACGATGTCGGGGAAACGGAGGCGGATCAGCTGCTGAACGGCGATCATCACCGGCCAGCAGACAGCGAAAAGAAGGAGCCCCTTGAAGACCCCGCTCACGTTTCCGCCCGCGCACAGCCCGAAGTCGCGCCACGCGGCCCGACGGATCCTTCGGAGCCAGAAAAGAATGAAGAGGGAAAGGAGAACGTGCGAGACCCCCATCGACAGGACCCCGTAGAGAATGCGGTTGAGCTGCTCGGCATTTACCGCGCCGGCGGCCGGACGGATATGGATCAGGGCGAAAAGAACCGCCTGCGTCAGGACGGCAAAGGCCGCCGAGGGGATATACCGGAGGATTCCGCGCGTTAAGACGACGCGGAAGATCAGCTCTTCGGTGACCGGCGCGGTAATCACGGCAGTCACAAAGACCATTGCGAGAATCCAGCCGTATTTCGGAACTCGGCGCGAGACGAGGATAAGGACCGTCAGGGGATGTTCACCGCGGAACTTTTCCGCGGATCCCGGTTCGGCGCTCTCTTCCCCTTTGATCAGACGGAGACGGACGGCCGTGTTCCGGAGCCTGGCGAACAGGCCGGACGACTCGATCCGTCCGAGTGTCTGCCGCAGGAGGGGCGGCCGTTCGGACAGGGGGTCGGCAGAGGAGGGGACGTCCTTCTGTTTTGTGAAACGCAGTTCTTCGGGCAGATCGCGTTCGTGAATGGCAAGGCGGGCATCGCGCCAATCGCCGGGAACAAGGGAGAGCCCCGAACGAATCCAGCCGGGGAGAAGAAAAAAGAGCGCCAAAATGAGAATCATGTCGATGGCACCCCACGGCGGCGGCTCGGTCAGACGGAACGTGCCGGACGGTTCGGGCGTATTGCCTTCACGGCGCTCAACCGGTGGGAAGGGGGCATGCGGCATAAAGACCTCACGGCGGGTCCGGCTAGACAGACGCGGTGCCTCGCATAGCGCGCATCGCGGCGAAAATGTAGTTGATGCACGAATGAACGGCGGTCCAGATCATTCCCCAGAGGCAGACGATCATCGTCAGAGTGACCCAGGTCCATTCTGTTCCCCGCTGGTGCAGGATCATGTAGACGAAGCAGGCGCCGATTCCGACGCACTGAAATCCCATCTTGATCTTTCCGAGCCATTTTGCCGAGAAGTCGCCGCCCCCGCCCTCAACGATCGCACGGAGCATCGTGACCAAAAGTTCGCGTGAAACGATCACCACCGCCATCCAGGGGGCGAGCCCGAGTTTCCACCCGCAGCCGGGAAGGGGAACGCCGACCAGTTCCGGGATTGAAACCAGATAGATCAGCGTTCCGCAGACGAGGAGCTTGTCGGCGAACGGATCGAGAATCCGTCCGAGTTTGGTGACCTGATGGAACCGCCGCGCCCACCACCCGTCGGCGAAATCGGTCAGCGCGCCGAGTACGAAGAGGACGAGGCCGGTGACGTAGCAGCCGAACGGCAGAACCGCAAAGAGGAGGATCGACGAGACGATTCGCACGAAGGTCAGAACATTCGGCACGGTCCAGAGAGAATTTTTCATCTCACTCTTCTTTCTGTGTGAGGATTGTGTGAAGTTCCTGTGCCGCACGGCCCATATCGGCACGGCCGGTTACGGCGCTTGCGACACAGACACGGCGGCATCCCGTTTCCAGAACCCGCGGCAGATTCCCGGCGTTGATCCCGCCGATCGCGAAGACGGGAACGGGAACCGAAAGATCGTTCAGAATACGGAGATAATCGAGTCCCGCAGCGTGTGCGTCGGTTTTCGTTTCCGTCGGGAAGACCGAACCGGCTCCCAGGTAATCGACCCGGGCCGGACCGGCCGCTTCGGCGATCGCTTCCCGCGCTTCGTCGGGCCGGGAGGTCGAAAGGCCCAGAATCAGTCCGGGGCCGATCACGCGCCGCGCTTCCCGCACGGGGAGTTCCGTCTGACCGACATGAACGCCGTCGGCGCCGACCGCCACCGCCAGGTCTGCGCGGTCGTTGACGATCAGAAGGGGACGGACCGGAACCTTCCCCGATTCGGCCAGCCGGTCGAAGAGCGCCGCCAGCCGCCGGCCGGCATGATAGAGTTCCCGGTCGGACGCCTGTTTGTCCCGCAATTGGAAAACTTCCGTTCCCGCCCGGGCGATCTGTTCAGCGTCGTCGTCCGAAATGCCGGCGGTGACCAACACATAGAGGCGCGCGGCGGCAAGGCGCGCCAGACGGTCCGCCGCCGAGAAGACTGCGTGTGTCTCTTTTTGAAGTGTGTATGACGCGTAGCGGAGCCTTTCGGCGCGGCGCGCCATCTCGGGAAACGCCAGCTTCGAGAACTCCTCAAGGCTTCGGAGCGACTCCTGCAGCCGGCAGAAGTTCGCGGCCAGGATCGTTTCGAGCGACGAACGGGTGTATTCCCCCGCTCCTTCCAGAGCGCTCCCGACATCAGAGTCGGCGGCGCGCGACGCCAGCCGCTCGTCCCACGAAAGGAGGGCGGTGAGCGCGGCGAACTCGTGCCGGAAGGCTTTCAGACGCGCGTCGAGCGCGGCATCGTCAGCCAGAAACCGGACCGCGTCCTCTATCACACGGACCGCCTCCCGGCCGCGGTCGGCTGCGGCGTCCAAAACGCGCCAGACTGAACGGTCGGCGGCGCTATTCGGCTTTGATTCGGACATTCCTGACCTGAACTTCCATCGGCGGACCTGCGTGCGCCTGGATTGCGAGGATCCCGGTCGTGCGGCGCATCTGTTGGTCTCGGTCATACAGCACGCTCATCACCTGACCGTTGATTTTATGGATCATCATGTGGCCGTGTGCGATTACCTCGTACGCATTCCAGTCTTCGATTTTCACATTCGCTTTCAGCGTGTCGCTTTCGGCGAACCGCGCGACGGAGTGCGGGGTATGCTTGTCGTCGACTTCGGAAACCGTTCCCCGTTCGGCGATGATCCCGCGATACCCTTCGCCGAAGCATATCCCCGAATAGGTCGCCGCGCCGTCGAAGTCGGCCTGATAACCGCTGACGCGGTACGGTTCGTCCCCTTCCATGATCCATGAGCGGTACTGCATTCCGGAATTTCCGGCGCGGGAAAGCCTGATGTCGAACCGGAGAATGAAATTCTCGGGAATTTCAACTCCGCCGTCGTAGATCAGGAAGGTGTTGTATTTCAGTTTGTTCGGACCGGAGTCAGACGTCCGGCCGGTCAGCGCGCCGTCTTCGACTGACCAGACCGCAGGATCGCCGGTCCAGCCGGTCAGGTCCTGCCCGTTAAAGAGAGAGACGAATCCCTCCTCCTGTGCCGAAACAGAATACGCCAAGGCGAAAAGCCCGCAAAGGACAGCATAAAAAACGGTATGTTTCATTTTTCTTTTCCGTGAAAGGCTGGGTAGTTATTTGACCTCTTTAATACGCATGTTGTTGAACTCGACGCGCATGGGCGGACCGGCATGCGCCTGAATCGCGATCAGGCCTCCTTCACGGCGGTTCTCTGTGTCGTCATCGACCAGCACGCTCATCATCTGTCCGTTGATCCGCTGAATGAATGTGTAGCCGACCGCGATCACTTCGTAGGTGTTCCAGTCTTCAATGTTGATCGCCTCTTTGAGCTTTTCCGAATCGGTGTAGAGCAGCGTGGTGATTTTCCGGCCCGGTTCGATCCGGTTGAAATAGCCCCTTTCGGCGACGCTCCAGCGGAAGTTCTCGCCGTAGATCATCCCGGTGTACTCGGCGCGTCCGTCGATATCGGCCTGATAGCCGCTCACGCGGTAGGGATTCCCCTCTTCCGGCGTCCTGAAGGACCGGTACTGAATTCCGGAATTCCCCTCTTTGGTGATTCGGAAATCGAACCGAAGGACAAAGTCGTTCGGCACTTCATTCTTGAAGATCAGGAACGTGTTTGCATCCAGACGGCGCGCGCCGTCGTCGGTCTGTCCGATGATCACGCCGTTTTCGTACGACCAGATCCGCTCGTCCCCCTCCCAGTCCGAAAGGTCTTTCGAATCGAAAAGGGGGCGGAATCCTTCGCGGACTTCCTGCTCGGTGAGCGCCGCCAGGGGGGCACAGAGCGCAAGACAGAGTCCGAAAAGGGGCACGAGCCGGAGAGATGTCAATTTCGCATTCATGTTTTCTCCTTTTTAATTCTCCTTCACCGCCGAAATAACCTGGGTGTCGGGGAGAGCTTCGCGCAGACGCGCCGCTCCCTCTTCGGTAATTCCGGTCCGTGTGACATGGATTGTTTCGAGGCGCTTGAGCCCCGCCAGGGAGTCGATGATTTCATCGGTGATTTTCGTGCGGCCGAGATGGAGAAATCTCAGGTTTTTGAACCGGCTCAGGGCCGGACCGGCCGCATCGGTGATTTGTGTGTCGTCCAGGTTGAGCCAGACGAGCCGCTCGGCCGAAGGGAGGAGATTTTCGACCCCCGCATCCCCGATCTTGTTCTGGTACAGGTTCAGACGGGTCAGCGCCGGGAACCGGGCGATTACCCCCATCGCCTCATCGGAAAGGACCGCCGCCGAAAGGTCAAGCTCGGCGAGCGGCGCGATCTTTTGAAGCGGCTGCAGCTCCTCCGGTTCGGCGGTCATGCCGGTCAGACGGAGCTTTTTGAGTTTTCCGGCGTTCGAGAGGGCATGAAGCCCCGCGGGAGAAATGACCGTTTCCAGCCAGAGACATTCGGTCAGGTCGGAACAGGTCTGAATCTGCCGCGCGAGCGTGTCGGAGAGGGTTCCTTTCCCGCGCAGAACGCGCAGCGATTTCCATAGGGACGCTTCGTCCGGGCTGAACGCCGCCGGTTCCGTGACCTGGGTGAAGTCGGCCGACTTGAGTCTGCCGTCCTCTTCAAAGACGAACTTCGCGCCCGCGGCTTCCAGGTCGGCAAGGGAAAGTTCCGTCGCGCCGCCGGCGGTTTTGGCGGGAGCGGCCGGTGTCTCGGGGGCTTCGGCCAAAACCGGCGTCTTTTTCCGGCATCCGGCGGAAAGGAGAACGGCCGATAGGAGAACCGAAACAATGGTGATATACGTTTTTGCTTTCATTCCTGTCGTCCCTGATTCAGTCTTGCTGCAGGTGCCAATATCCCGATTCGGTGATCGGTCCGTCGGCGGGAGAGCGTCCCGCGGCGTCAAGCCGCGCTTTCAGTTCTGCCGCGCTGTTGGCAAAAAGGGGAGATATCTCCACGTCGACATCGTCGGCGATCGTATAGCCAAGGTTCCTCAGCCAGAGCCGATAGAGGTCCATAAGCATCCGCCTCACCATCTGCGGGTTGTCCTTCGGCTCGCGCGGATGATTCTTCAACGGGGCGAACCCGGTCTTCCCGTCGATTTCAACCACGATCGGATTTTTCGCCTGCGGCAGGAGGTCGAAGATGAACTTCTCGAACTTGACGGCGTTCGGCGCGTCGGGTTTCACTTTCGAACCGAAGAGGGAGTTGCCGTTTTCATCGCACGCATTGCGGTCGGTGACGATGTAGGGAACCTTCTTTTTGGCGATGTGATACGGGAGAGAACCGGCGTAACCGGCCTTTTCTTTGAGGAAATTGACGTTCATCAGCGAGACGGCGATACTCCCCGCCCAGATGGCGAGCGAACCGTCCGGCTTGCGCCGCTCGGCCGCCGAGTCGGGTATGTCGCTGTACTCTATCACATGAAGCGAGCCGTCGACCATCACCATATTTCCGACGCGGTCTTTCGGCGCCGTCTTTCGAACGACCTGACTTGAATATTCCGACTGCGCCAGCAGATGATAACCGATGAACTCGGGATTGCAGATATCGATCACGGGGTTGTCGATCTGGAAGTAGAAAAGTTCTTCGATTCCGCGGCGCTGCAGTTCGGACAGGATCCCCGTCCGCCGGACCCGCTCGAACGGGGAGTCGGTCTGGGGGAGATTGATCGCGGCGAGGAACCCGCCGTGCCCGTCGGGACTCCTGGCGATCTTCCCTTTTTCGGCTAAAAGTACTTTGCAGTCGTCGTAGCCGACCGAAGGGACGGTTCCCTGACAGAAAATCAGAACGTCCTCGTCGGGAAGACCGAAATTGCGGTTCTCTTTAAAGAACGCGATCGTCTCTTCGTGGGTGGCGGGACTGGTTTGAATGCAGAAGGGGATTCGGGTCCGATATTTCCGTGCCATCGCCCTGATCCGTTCGACGTGGATCTGAAAGAGGGTGGCACCCGAAACCGGACCGATCGGGTAGATGCCTTTGGCGTGGGGGAAATCGAGCCGGGTCCCCTGGCCTCCCGCGACAACCGCCGCCGCCAGTTTGCCGGCACGGAGCGCCTCTTCCCCCAACGCGATCGCCTTGTACGGATCGAAGGCGCGCCCGGGATAAGGGGGACGGTCGGCCCGTTCGCGCAGATCACTTAGGTGGAACGCCGTCGGTTCCTCGGCCCGGTCGGCAAGCGCCGCGGCCGCGGCGGGTTCACCCCGGCGTGCGTAGAGCTCTTCAATCCCGGGCAGGTCAAGCGCGCGGATCTCCCCGGCCAAAGAGGATCGGTCCTCCGGCGAGAGCTCGTCCCAGAAAGTAAGGAGCTGTTCCTGTCCGTGCGGGGCAAGAAGTGCGGCGAGTTCTTCTTTGGTTGAAGGCATGGCTTGTGCAGGGCTGTTTTTTCAGAATGACAGCGCTTTTCGGAAAGGGAGGCCCGGCCTGGTGAAAAGTGCCGAAACACCCGGTAAGGAGAGGCGCGTACCCATTATATAATTATATCCGGCGGGCTTTGTTCGGTCAAGTAATTAAGAATTTTCTCTATTTTAACTAATCGTTACAACCGATACGGCCGATATAAAGGATAAGGCGTTCCTTCAGCCGGATTCTCTCCCGACTGTTCGGCCGGAGCGCCTCTTTCAACCCGAAAGGTGATTTATGAGCAGAACAGCGAAATGGTCGGTTCTTTTCCTGATGACGGTTATCCTCTGCGGTGCGGGCACGCTGAGTGTGCCCGCACAGGGGATCAATCTTTTCCGTGCTGTCGGCGGGGTCGAAGCCGAACCGAACAAGGAGTATCCGCTGACCGATTCCGACGGACTTTGGTTCATCATGGCTTCGAAGTTTACCGGAACCGAGGCCCGGAAGACCGCCAACCGGCTCGTTTACGAACTTCGAAAGAAGTACAAGCTTCCCGCCTATATGTTCCGGTACGACAATCACGACGACGATTTGCGGAAACTCGGCGGGGGGAACCGCTCGTATCAGTACCTGACCGCGCCGCCGGAAGTTTACGCCGTTCTGATCGGGAGTTTCCCCTCGGCCGATGATCCGGCCCTGCAGGAAACGCTGACCAAGGTGAAGCGTACGCAGCCGGAATCGCTGAAAAATAATCCTGAAAGCAAGATGGTCATGAAAGAGTTCGAGATGCTCGCGCAGAACCATAAAGAGTACGCCGGTTACGGTCCGCTCGGAAAAGCGCACGCCGTCCCGAACCCGATGATTCCGAAAGAGTACTTCGCCCAGAAAGGTGTGGTCGACTCGTTCCTTGAAAAGATCAATTCCGACTCAAAATTCAGCCTCCTGCGGAATCCGAAGATGTACACGGTGCGGGTCGCCACCTTCGCCGGGAAATCGGTCATGGATAAGGACTCGGCGGGGGACTCGAAATGGAACAAGTCGAGTTCCGAGTTCCAGGATGCAGGGGTTAAGGCGGCGGCGCTCTGCGCGGCACTCCGGAAGCAGGGAGTTGAGGCGTGGGAGTTTCACGACCGCGACTGCAGTTTTGTGACAATTGGCAGTTTCGACTCGTTCGGAACCCCGAACGCCGACGGAACAACTGAAATGGATCCGGAAATCTTCAAGCTGATGGAGAAGTACAAGGGGAAGATCATCGATGCCAAGGGGGGCTATGAAGCCTATACCGCCAACGTCGAGATCAAAGGGAAGGGACGCGAGAAGGTGAAGATGGAGATCCCCTTCGACATTCAGCCGGTTATCATTATGGTTCCGCAGCTTCCGGCGAATGCCAAAAAGGTTCAGATGGCCCTCGCCGAACGGCACCGGGACGAGGAACAGCGGAGTGACGCGCATTTCCGCCAGTCGATGCAGAACGAGCGGATGATTCAGGAGATGAAATACGGGAATATGGACCGCGCCTCGGTCTCGGAGGGAGTCCGTGTTTCGGACGAAGGGGTGGCGCGGATGATTTCGGGACAGTCCCGCGAACCGGCGGCGCAGACCTCGCCGCGCGGTTCCTATGCCGCCGCACCGACCGCGCCGGCCCGGACGGAGATGGCTCCCGCCGCCGCGCCGCAAAAGGCTCCGGCCCGGATGGCGAGCCGCCGGAGCAGCCCGACCTATTGATAAGCCTTTCCGCCACCTGCGCACACCCTTGACTTGAAGGGTGGAACAGGTAGACTTAAGCCGATGATCCGAATGAAAGTCCGGGTCATCGGCGTGTGTTGTACATGGGTCGGGCGCGTTTGTGTTTCGCCGTGAGTCCCGATTAATCCTGTGGAAAATTGAGGCTGGCCGTCAAATGGGGCGAACAGAATTTGATCCTTTCCGGAAAGGGGTCCTGATTTTCGACGGAGGGATGGGAACCGAAATCTATCGGAACCACATCTTCACGAACCGCTGTTTCGATGAGCTGAACCTCTCGATGCCGCAGCTGATCCGCCGGATCTATCAGTCCTATATCAACGCCGGTGCCGACGTGATCACCACCAACACGTTCGGAGCCAACCGCGCCGGACTGGAGAAGTATGCACTGGCCGATAAGATGGCCGAAATCAACAGGAGCGGAGCGGTTCTGGCGCGGAGCGTGGCGGACCAGCCCGACAGCCGGACACGCCGTTCGGCGGCACTGGTTGCCGGTTCGGTCGGTCCGATCCCCGGCGGAGGGAATGAGTACGCTCCCTCCGAGGCCGCCGAGATTCTCGCCGAGCAGGTCTCCGCCCTTCGGGAAGGGGGCGTTGACTTTGTCCTCTTCGAGACGATCCATACGCCAGAACAGGCGGCCGCGGCGCTCGGGGCGATCCGGCGCGGCGGGGGGGATATTCCCTATATGCTGTCGTTCGTTCCTCCCGAACGGGACGAGGACCTCGCAGAAAAACTCCGGATTCTTTTCGCTGTTCTTGAAGCCGCACCCCGGCCTCCCTTCGCTGCGGGCCTGAACTGCGGGCGCGACCCGGCGGAAATGCTTCCGGCGGTTGAGGCGGCGATGAAGATCGCCGAGTTCCCCCTGGTCGTTCAGCCGAACGCCGGGTATCCCAAACCGTTTGAGGGAAGACAGCTCTACTACTGCTCGCCCGAGTATATCGCGACATACGCGATGGAATATCTCAACCTGGGAGTGGCGGGGATCGGCGGATGCTGCGGAACGACTGCCGAGCACATCGCCGAAATCGCCAAAATGGTGCGTCCTCTGGCAAAGAGCCAAAGCGCGCAGACCGTTTCATACGGCGAGCCGGCCGTTCCCGAGCGGAACGAGTCTCCTCTGGCCGGGCGGACGAAACTTGCCGAAAAACTTGTCCGCGGGGAATGGATTCGGACCGTTGAACTGATTCCCCCGTGCGGCTATGACCTGAACGAGACGATGACGAAAGTCCGGCATCTTGCCGGGTTCGGCGTCGATGCGGTGAATATTCCCGACGGGCCGCGCGCCTCATCACGCATATCAAATCTGGCGGTTGCCGAACGGATATTAAACGATGTCGGCCTGGAACCGATCCTGCACTTCTGCTGCCGCGACCGGAACCTGATCGGGATGCAGTCGGAGCTGCTGGCGTGTGCGCTTTACAGAATCCGCAACATCCTTTTTATTACCGGAGACCCGCCGAAACTCGGGAACTACCCGAGCGCGACCGGCGTTTTCGACACAGACGCGATCGGTCTGTGCGAATTGCAGACTCGTTTGAACAGGGGGATCGATCTGGGGGGCGGCGCGATTGATCCGCCGACAGACGCCGTGATCGGGGTCGGCCTTGATCCGACGGCGCTTAACCGCGCGCGTGAAATTGACCGGTTCCGCCGCAAGGTCGATTCGGGCGCGCACTTTGCGATTACCCAGCCGGTCTTCGATCCGGACGCGCTTTTGCGTTTCCTCGACGAGATCGGTGAGCTGCCGATTCCGATCATTGCCGGTGTCTGGCCTCTGACGAGTTACCGCAATGCGGTTTTTATGGGGAACGAGGTTCCCGGCGTGGTGATTCCCGATGAGGTGATGCGCCGGATGGAGAAAGCTTCGGCCGGTTCAAAAGAGGATCAGACGAAGGTCGGGGTCGATATTGCCCGCGAGGCAATCGAGCGGATCCGTACGCGGGTCCGCGGCGTGCAGGTGAGCGCGCCGTTCGGACGGATCGAGATTTCCATGGAAGTGATGACGGAGTAGCACGTATGCCGAATTTCGCGGTCATCATTCCCGCTGCGGGGCAGGGGACCCGATTCAGCACCGGCCGTCCCGCCGCGTCGTTTTGCGGGAAAAAGCCTTATGTCCCGCTTGCCGGGAAGGCAGTCTGGCTCTGGTCCGCCGAAAAGTTTGCCCGCCGCGCCGACGTGATTCAGATTATTCTGGTCGTTTCTCCCCAGGATGCCGGGGAGGTCCGGGGCCATTTCCGGAGCGACCTGGAGCGGCTCGGTGTTGAAGTCGTACCCGGTGCTGCCGAGAGGTGCCTTTCGGTCGAAAACGGGCTGGCTGCCGTCTCGCCGCAGACCGATTATGTCGCGATTCACGATGCCGCGCGTCCATGTATTACAGACGGGACAATCGACGCGGTCTTTCGCGCCGCGGTCGAGTGTCGCGCGGCGATTCCCGCCGTGCCGATCGTCGGGACGGTAAAAAGGGGCCTTTCCGAAGAGGGTATGCCGCCGGTGATCGAAGAAACGGTGCCGCGCAGCGGCCTTTGGGAGGCGCAGACCCCGCAGGTATTTGACGCACAGCTCTACCGCGAGGCGGTCGCCTGCCGGAACGCGCGGAGTCTGCCGACCGACGATGCCGGGCTTCTCGAGGCGATGGGGATCAGGCCCCGCCTTGTCGAGGGGGATCGGACAAATATCAAGATCACGACTCCCTTTGACCTTTCGCTTGCCGAAATTCTCCTGAAACTTCTTGAAAACGGACCGCATCCGAACCGGAAAGTGTAACACATTCCCTCGGAAGGCCGCGTTGAATCCGATGAACGAAAAACTTGCCGCTTGGCTGTCAGACGGACCGCTTCTCCTTGACGGAGGGACCGGTTCCCTTCTGCGCTTTGCGGGCCTTGCGCCGAACGAGTCCCCCGACCTCTGGAATCTGACCTTTCCCGAAAAGGTCCTGCATGCGGCGAAATCGTTCCGCTCTGCGGGGAGCGATATTCTTCTGACGAACAGCTTCGGCGCGAACCGTCTGATGCTGGCGCGCTTCGGCGCCGCGGAGAGGGTTGCCGAGGTGAACCGCCGTGCGGCGGAGATCGCCCGCGCCGCCGCCGGAAAGAGCGCGCTTGTTTTCGGGACGATCGGACCGACCGGAGTAAATCTTTCAAACGGTGATGTGTCGCGCCGGGAGCTTTACGGCGTCTTTGCCGAACAGGCGCAGTCACTCGCTACCGCCGGAGTCGACGGGCTGGTGATCGAGACGATGACCGATATTGCGGAACTTTGTGAGGCGATCCGCGGCGCCAGGACAACGCCGCTTCCGGTTGCCGCCTGTATGACATTCGGGACGGGAAAACGGAAAGACCGGACAGGCGCCGGCATCACTCCCGAAGAGGTCGCCGAGGCGGTCTCTGCGGCCGGTGCCGATATCATCGGCGCGAACTGCGGCGCGGGAACCGAGGGTTTTCTTTCGCTCTGCCGGCGGTTTCGCGCCGTGTGCACCCTCCCGGTCTGGATGAAGCCGAGTGCGGGAATTCCGCGCACTGCGGGAGATAAGCTTATTTACGACCTGACTCCCGAGACGTTCACCGCCGCAGCAGCGGAGCTGCTCGATGCGGGGGCGTCTTTTGTGGGGGGGTGCTGCGGTGTCACGCCGGTTTTTATCGGACGGCTTCGGAGCCTGCTCGACCGACGCCGCGCCTGTTAGGGCCGCAGCGTGCGCCGTTGCTACCGGCTTTCGAGATTGCTGACCGAGACTTTCGCCGGGCGGGTCATGTATTTCTGCGCCGCGGCGATCACTTCGTCGCGCGTGACGTTTCCGATCCTTTGGGCAAATGTTTTCTCATACTCAAAGCCGAGTCCGAACAGGTCGTCGAGCGACGCCTGCTTCGCCTGCTCCGCCGGTGTTTCGAGTTTTCGCGCGCGGCAGGCGGAGATCCCCTCCTTTGCCCGCGCCAGTTCATCTTCCTGCAGATCTCCCCCTTTTATCCGTTCTGTTTCCGCTTCGATCCGTTCGAAGACCTGACTGACCTTTTCGGGCGCCGTCTCGAAGAGAACGTATAAATAGCCGGGTGCCGGACCGGATATCTGCTCGACGCCGAGTTTACGGACGAGTTCCTCTTCGCGGATTCCGTTAAGGAGCCGCCCGCCGGAAGAACCGCATCCTCCCAGTATAGCTCCAAGGACGGTGAGCGCGGCATATTCCTTTTCGTCGCTGACACTGACTGTCGGCCAGGCGATAATTCCCAGGCCGACCGGAGCGCTGACCCGGCGGTGTTCGTCGGGCTGCCGGACAAATTGGTTGTCGCGGTCGAACGAAATCGCGCCGCTCTTGCTATTGGGGAGTTCGGCGAAGAGATTCCTGACGGTATGCGCCGCGTCTTCGGTCTCAATGTCCCCGAAAACCGAGACAATCATCCGTTCCGGCGCAAGGAGACGCTTGTGCATTCGGCGCAGATCGTCGAGCCGGATATTCTCCACTGTTCTGGCGGTTCCCGCCGTGCGCAAGTGGTACGGTGTGTTCGCCGGGAGGGAATCGGAGAAGAGCGCGAAGAGCTGCTCGGTCGGATCCGATTCGCGTGTGAGGATGTTTTCGAGCTGATTCTTCCTGGCCTTCTGAAACTCCGATTCCGAAAGGGCCGGCCGGAGGAACATTTCGACGAAAAGGGGGAACGCCTCTTTGAAGTATTCTTTCGGAACGGTCATCTCGCCGGAGAGTGTGTTGCGGCCCGCATAAAACTTGAACTGTCCGCCGATTGAATCGAAATAATCCTCAATTTGAGTCTTCGACCGGGACGCGGTTCCGCGGCCGAGCATATCGGCCAGAAGGGCACAGGTTCCGGCTGTAGATTCGTCTTCGGCCAGGGAACCGCCAAGCGCGTAGACCTGTGCCGTGACCAGGGGGAATGCCGAGGCACGTTTGACCAAGAAATGCTGCTGCGTATCCTTTATCTGGAAACCGGCGATATCCGGATCGTTTTGCGCCTTGGTGCCTGTGACCGCGGCGGGGGCCTTTCCCGGAGGTGAAATGAGAACGGTATTTCTCTTTTCGGGCCGGAAGTAGACGCGTGCCACACGGGCGATGTCGGCGGGCGAGACTTTTTGAACTGCGTCTAAATAGGCCTGATCGAAGTCGGGGTTTCCGGTTGCGACATAGTTCTTCGCGCAGGCATCGGCGGCGGCGGATACCGTCTCACGCTCGCGGAGGAACAGCGTTTCGGTGATCTTTTTGGCGTGGGCCAGTTCGTTGTCCGAAACGCCGTACTCGGCGATCTGCCGGATCAGATCGAGGATTGCCGTCCGTGCCGGCTCAACCTCTTCGGGACGCGTTACGGCGCGGATCAGGAAGAAGCCGGGGGTCGACGAGGGGGTGAGCGATTCGGCATCGTAGCGAAATCCGAGCCGCTTCTCCTCTTTTAGCTTCCGGGTGAGTTTTCCCGATGTGCCGCCGTCCAGAAGGGTTGCCAGGACGTTGAGCGCACAGGTATCGGAATCTTCGAGCCGGGTCGTCGGCCAGGCGAGGAGGAGCCGGAACAGTTTTCCGTCCGTCTCGCGCCCCGCTTCACGCGGGGCGATCTGAACCGGTTCGCCGGAAAGGGCCGGTTCGAACTCTTTTCCGCGGGGAATTTCCTGATAGATTGCCGTTACCTGCGAGAGGATATCCTCTTCGCCGACCTTTCCCGCGATGAAGAGAACGGTGTTGTTCGGTGTGTAGTGTTCGTCGTAGAACTTTTTCACATCGTCGCGCGACAGATGCGAACAGAGATCCGCATATCCGCCGACCGGATGCCGGTAGGGGTGGACGCGGTAAAGCGTCTTGACAAGAAGATCCCTTTCGGCGTAGGCGGGATCCCCGCCGGCGGCGGTCAGCTCGCCGAGAATGACCCGCTTTTCACGCATCACCGTGTCGGGATCGATTTCGGCGCAGGTCAGCCAGTCGGTGAGAAGGTCCAGCGCCGTCGGAACCGTTTCGGCGGAGCAGTCGATGTAATACGATGTAAACTCTTTTTCGGTCGACGCCTTGAAACTTCCGCCGAGCCGTTCCAAAATGTGGCGTATTCCTTCCTCATTCCGATGCGCGGTGCTTCCGCCGCAGACTACACGCTCAGTCAGATGACTGATCCCGCTTCCCAGAAATTCCCCCTCGTTGACGCTTCCGGTGTTCTTGACGTACGCGCAGACCATTGCCAGGTCCGTCTCGATCTTCTGGATGAAAAGGGAAAGCCCGTTCGAAAGTTCGTAGAGGGTTATGCCCCGGGAAAAGACCGACTTATTGACTACGGCAAGTCCCGACGCGGGACGGGCCGTATCGGCGGGGATGTAATCGCTCTGAGCCGGGAGGAGAGACGCTGAAAAAAGAAAAATTCCGGCCGCCAATGCGAGCCGGAACTTCCGCCGGAAGAATTCCGGCCGGTCTCCGAACCAGCCGGACGGGATCTCAGTCTGTGTGGCCTTCATTGCGACATCCTGTCATCAAAAAAGGGAGGCGTGTTAAATGTCAGCTGCTCGACTTGGCCGGCTGCTGGGCATTGACGGATGAAGCATCGCAGTAGTCTTCACTCAGCTCTTCAATGTTTTGCATCCGGTTGAGCGCGGTCCGGCGGCAGGGGCTTTCCGGGTATTCCCGAATGATCGTCATGTAGGCCGTCCGCGCCTTGACGAAGTCACGGCTCTTGAGCGCCAATTCCCCTTTCAGGAGAAGGATCCGGTCGATGATTGCCTCGTCGGCGCCGGCGGCGAGGGCCTCATTGACGATCTTTTCGGCCGCGACATATTCGCGGTCCTGATATTTGATTTCAGCGTAGGCCCAGGCGGCATTGCTCCAATAAGGGCTTGTCGGGAAATCGCGGAATATCTTGGCGAAATATTTTTCGGCCAGATCGGTGTTCTTCCGTTCCCACTCATTCCACGCCAGCAGGTAGTAGCATTCGGTATTGAAATGCCCATCGTGCGGCGAGTTCACTGCGGTCTGAAGATACTCGATCGCCTTGGCGTTCTTTCCGTAGAAGTCGGCGCGGTAGCCGCAGTAGTAGCAGGCGTCCACCGCCTCGGGGGAATTCGGCGCCATTTTGATGAGCATGTCGCAAACGGTCTGTCCCTCGTCGTACTCTTTGAGTTCAAAGAGTACGCGCGCGCGCAGGAGCGCGGCGGCGGCGGCGACCCGCGGGTAATCGCTCCAGAGCGTTTCGGAACCGGTCAGCAGGTTCAGCAGCTCGTCGTTCGCATCGTCGAGATGATTCTGCTCATAGAGCTGTGTGGCTTTTTTGAGCATCCCTTTCGCATCGTCTTCGGAAAGTTTCGGCGGTTCCGGTTTTCCGGCGGACTCGGCGGGTTTCGTGTTTTCGGCGGTCTGGGCCTCGCCCGGCTGCGCCTGAGGATCGGCCGCGGCGGGTTCGGCAGGTTTCGCGCTCGCTT
>JAEEGL012150314.1_pt1 | contig 26508 bp, 22 predicted proteins | sample 9134231 | NCBI WGS metagenome assembly JAEEGL01 (sample SAMN16246548, study PRJNA631951) | gut metagenome | biome: gut microbiome; feature: rumen; material: fiber-attached | host: Bos | place: Iran: Karaj | collected 2018-10 | reverse complement strand
TCCTGGATTATGACTTTCGAAACGGCGTCCGCGATCAGAAGGATCGTGGCGCCCATTCCCGCGGAACAGGGAAGCAGGTATTTCAACTCGGAACCGACCACTATTCTCGCGAGGTGCGGAGCGATAAGCCCTAGGAACCCGATTCCTCCGGTTATTCCGACGCCGACCGCGGTCATGACCGCCACTATGAACAGTCCGATGTTGCGGATCGTTTTCACCCTGACGCCCAGAGTAACCGCGGTTCTCTGTCCGGCGTTCATGATATGTATCTGTCTGGACAGATACTGCAGGATTATCACGCATACGGTTACCGTAATGACTACGATCCACAGGTTGCCCCAGTTCGCGCGCCCCAGGGAGCCGACGCCGTGCCTGAATGCTGTCTCTACAGTTTCTCCCGGCGACATCAGCATCAGCAGCGTCGTCACGGCGGAGAAGATGTACAGCATCGCTATGCCCGCCAGAATCATCGTCGTGGGCGTGATGTGCTTCTGCTGGGACACCAGTATGATCGCGACGGTGGGGAGCATCGCGAACACTATCGCGTTGATCGCGGTAGTAAGCGTGTAGTTCCCCGTAGCTATGATAGCTATATCCAGATAGATGAAGAGCGCGGAACCTAAAGATGCCCCTGCGGAGACTCCGGTGGTGAACGGGGTGGCGAGCGGGTTGCGCATGAGCACCTGCATTATCGCCCCTCCTATAGCCAGAGAGACTCCTATGAACACCCCCATTATGGCGCGGGGGACGTTGTAGTTCCATACGATGGTGTCCGCGAACGCGTAATCGCTTTTTCCTCCGGTAAGGTGCGCTATAAGCACGTCTATAACGTCCGAAGGGGAAATGGAACTTGTCTGGCAGGCGAATACGGAGATGAAGAATCCCAGCACGGACGTCGCCGCGAACAGCAGGATCCACATTTTCTTTCTCCTCGAGGAGGAGTAATACATGGTCTCGGCTTCGTCTGCGGTTGCCGGGTTTTTTCCGACGGATGCGAACATCGGTATACGCCTCCGTAGCTGCTCTTGCGTCTGACGATCATGTACAGGAACACCGGCGCTCCGATCACGGACATGATCAGTCCGACTCTGAGCTCGTCGGGATAGATGAGGACGCGGGAGATCAGATCCGAAAGAAGCAGCAGGAAACTTCCGACCAGCATAGAAGCCGGAAGGACGTACTTGTTGTCCCCTCCCAGAACCATCCTAGCCAGATGCGGTCCGAGAAGACCCACGAAACCGATGATTCCCACGTAGCATATGAGCGCGGAAGCCATTATAGCCGCGACGATAAGACAGAACGCTTTGAATTTCTCTACGTCCAGCCCGAGGCTCTTGGCGCTGTTCTCTCCTATCGAGAGAAGATTCAGCTGCTTGTAGAGGAAGAACGACAGCAAACCTCCGGCGAACGTCACGATAAACGGCACCACGCAGCTGTCCCAGGAGATCTGGGTGAAGGAACCGATCCCCCATCTGAGGGCTTCCGTAAGGGCGTTCTCGTCTGCTCCGTAGTTGACCAGCGTCTGCAGCCCCCCGAACACGTTGGAAAGCGCCACTCCGACGAGGATCGTAGTAGCGGGAGTCATTCTGATCGCCGTGGAAAGGACGATGATGATTACCGCGGGAACTACCGCTCCGATGAAGGCGTTGATGACGATTCCGAGTTCGCCGACGACGTTCGCGTAGGTGAAGCCGGTGACGATGGCCACGGTGGCTCCCAGGCTCGCGCCGTCGGAAACTCCGGTGGTGTAAGGATCGGCCAGAGGGTTGATCAGCACCCCCTGCATTATCACGCCGCATATGGCCAGTCCGCAGCCGCAGATTATGGCGATTGCGATGCGGGGAACGTAGGATTCCCAGAGGATGAAGTCGTTGTACCATTCTTCGCTCAGGTAAGGGTATGTGGTGCCGAATATGTGTTTGATCATGTATTCGAACGCCTCGAACGGAGCCAGACCTAATCCGTTCACCGAAAGCGAGATCGCGATAATCACTATGCAGGCGATTACGAAGACTGCGATGAACAGCAGTTTGCGGGAAATGTAGGAATGATACTCCCTCTCTACGTCATCGACATTGCTGATTTCCAATTCTGCCATCGTAGAACCTCATTCGGCCGTGCCGGTTTTACGGAAAATTTTAGCTTCAAGGGAAGCCCCTTCCGGCAGTTTCGCGTCTTCTTCCGTAAATTCATTATCCAGCAGGATGGTGAGGGGCCTTCCGCCGTGCATCACGACTTCCGAATCCACATCGTAAACTTCTTTGATGTTTTCCTTCGTTATGACGTCGGCTGGTTTTCCCACGGCGAACACGGTCCCGTGAGCCATCATTATGACGTTGTCGGAGTATTTCGCGGCGAGATTGAGATCGTGGCTGATCATGATGACCACGATGTGTTTTTCCACAGCCAGTTTTTTGAGGATTCTGATAACGTCCAGCTGGTGCTTTATATCCAGGTTGGCGGTGGGTTCGTCCAGAAGAAGGATCTCGGGCTCTTGCGCGAGTCCTCTCGCAAGCATAACTCTCTGGTGCTGTCCTGCCGACAGCTCGTTGAAGGGGCGGAGCGCGAGAGGGACTATATCCATCAGTTCCAGGACCTCTTTTACGATGGCCATATCCTCTTTGATGTTGTTTCTGAATTTGTTATGGGGATTGCGCCCCATCAGGATGGTATCTACGACGGTCAGCGGAAACGTGTCTCCGGACGTGTACGGTACGTATCCGATTTTTTTAGCCAGTTCTTTGACTTTTATATTTTTGACGTCAGATTCGTCCACCATCACCGTTCCGCCGGTAGGTTCGAGAATCTTGTTCATGCAATGGATCAGCGTGGATTTCCCGACGCCGTTGGGTCCGATAATGGATATCAGCTGCGGGTTCCTGATGTCTATATTTATATTGTTCAGAGTGAGGATCCCGTTCTTTCCGTAGGCGAATTCCACGTTCTCCATGGACAGGTGATACATTTTCCGCTCCTCGGTTCGTTTGATTAAAGCCGGGCCGGGGCCCGGTATGGTTTATCAGGCGTTAAGCAGCTTGAAGCAGAGGTTCTCGTCGACGGTGAATCCGATCTTGAAGAATTTGTCGATGAAACTCTGGTGGACGTTATGCGCCCAGTTCGCATCGAAGCTGTCGGGGTACATCGCCTGCGCATAGTACGCGATCCTGCATACGACCGGGATTCCGGTGGAATACATGTAGATCTTTCCGTTCTTCATCGCGTTGTGGTCCGGGTATATGTCCATAACCTTCTGGATGTTGGCCGCGGTGAATCCGGATCCTCCGTAATCGGACGTGCTTCCGATAAACATCATGTCCACGCTGTACTTGGGGTCGAGGAACCAGGTGTCTCCGACCGCGACGGCTTTGGTGCTGCTGGTCCAGTCGGCGACGTTCACTCCCTTAGCCATTTCGATCATGGAGTTGTATCCGGATCCGAGACCGCTGAGGTTGTTGACCGTACTGGAGATCAGGACTTTGTGGGTGCCCGCCTTGCTTCCGACTTTGGAATCGATCTGGCTGTATATGTCGTTCATGAAGTCCTGATAGGATTTCGCCTGCTCGGATCTGTTGAGGAGTATTCCGAAGACAGCCATGGATCTCATGTCCTGGCCGGGATCTCTGGCCTCCATGCGGAGAACGTCGATGCCCATGGTGTTGAGTTTGGAAACGTTCTCGTCGGAATCGAGATCGTACATAGAACTGTACTCGGTCATCATAAAGTGGCAGTCTTTGTCTCTGAGGTCTTTGACCAGTTCGAGATCGGCAGTGGTTCCCTTGGTGGAGATCTGGGTGATGGTTCCGTTCTTGATTCCCTGTTCTATGGGGTAGTCGCGGTAGTGGTTGATCTTTTCGCCGGTGTAGGCGGCTCCGACGATTCTGTCGGAAATGTCAAGGATGTTGATGAGCGGCGCCAGGTTGGAACCGCAGAGGACGATGACATTGGAGATGGGGTACTGGATATCGATGATCTTATTCTCGGCGTCCAGAACTTTGATGGTGCATTTCTGCTTGCTGATGTATTTGTTTACGATATCGATGTCTTTGGAGTCGGCGAACGGATAATCCTTGAGGGACGCCTTTCCGTCGATGATTCTCTGAATGATTTTCTTGTCTGTTTCATCGATGAAGCAGTTGCCGTCCGCGTTTCCGTAGACGGTTCCTGTGTCTTTCTGGTACTCCGGAAGCTTGTCGTCGCTGCCGCCGTTGAAGAGGGTAAGGCCCGCGACAACGATTACGGCGACGGCGATGACCGCTGCCAGCGCATAAAGTATTCCTTTTTGCATATTATTGCCTTCAGTTTGTTGGATATATATTCCGGTTTAGAGATATTAGGCATATATAAATTAATTTTGTTATACCTAAATAATAATTCATTAACTGATCATAAAACAGGGTCCGATCGGGCTTGATCCGCGATATTTCCGTCATTCAAAGAGATAATTCTGTCAGCCTGCGACGTCAGCCTGCGATCGTGGCTTACGATTATCACCGTGCGGCCCGACATCATTTTCTTTAATCCGTCGAAAATCGCCGATTCCGTAACGGGATCCAATCCTGAGAGCGCCTCGTCCAGAATCAGAATCCCCGGCTCGCCTGCGATGGCTCTTGTCATTGCGATCATGCGCTTGAACGCCAGCGGCAGGGAGAGGAGATCGTTGTCCACGGCGGTATCCAGTCCCTGAGGGAGATTGCCGGTGAGTCTGTGCAGCCCCGTGACCTCCATCGCCCTCGTCAGATCGTCCTCGGTGATCCAGTCTCTGTTGTAAACGATATTTTCGCGTATGGTTCCTCTGAAGATCCACGGTTCCTGCATTACCGAGCCGATCGTTCTGCTGAGATCCCTGCGGGAGATGTTCTTGATGTTTATATCGTCGATAAGAACCTCTCCGGAGGACGGATTATAGAAGCGGAGCAGAAGGCTCACGATAGTGGTTTTCCCCGATCCAGTGGGGCCGGAAATCGCGACGATCTCTCCCGGGGAGACTTCGAAAGATATGCCGTGAAGGACCTCCGCCGCATCCGTATATGAGAATCTGACGTCTCTGAACGTTATTTTTCCCTTGTATGATGAGTCCGGTTCGGACGATCCGTCCTCCGCCTCCGGGGCGCCTATGATCTCCAGTATTCTGTTGAGCGAGGTGATTTCGGATCTCAGGCGATCCACCGTCGTAGCGGAGATCAGCACCGGACCGTTTATCAGCCGGACGTATATCATAAACGCGAGGAAAGTTCCCAGATCGAGCATTCCGTTGAACAGCATCAGCGCGCCCGCGACTGCCGTGACGACATATCCGAGGTTCGACGCTACAGAAGCGAGAGGAGGTATCAGGCCGGATCTGGATTCGGAATTGACTTTCGCCTCGGTGAATCTGCGGTTGGAGATCTCGAATTTTTCCAATATGGCGGATTCGAGGTTGTGGGTTTTGATCTCGCGATGGTTGGAGACGATCTCGCTCATTTCGGCGTCTATGTCGTTCAGCATTCTCTTCTGTATCTCGTAATCTTTCGCGGATTTTTTTGAAATAATCCTCGAAACTATCAGAGTAGCAGGCATCGTTATGACGTAGGAGAGGGCGAGAACCGGCGAAACCAGAATCATGACCAGGAGTATGAGCAGGGAGAGCAGGCTTCCGGAGAAGAACGCCATATAGTCCCTGGAGATGAGATCTTTGACCGCGGGGAGATCGGTGACTATCCTGGAGGTCAGATCTCCCGCGGACATGCTTTCCAGAACCCCGGTGGGCATGGTCGTTATTTTTCTGTTGAGATCGGTCCTGATCTTTTTACAGATGTCCAGAGCCATTTTGTTGAGCTCCATCCCGCAGTGGGTGGACGAGACATACCAGAAGATAACCAGAAGAACTCCGACGGAAGATATGTTTATGATAAAATCCAGATCGAGCCCGTCGGATTCGCTTATATTAATTATTTTGCTGAGAAACTGGCCGCAGACGTAGGGGATCAGCGACAGCGCCACGGTCGAGAACATCGTAAGCAGGATGTAGGGACGCATCCTTTTGCCGAGATCCCCGTAGTACTCCCTGAGCGGATCCAGTATGTTCTTGCCGTAGAATCCCAGACTCATCTTACCGCCTTTCCGAACATCTCCGCATACGCCGGGGATTCCGATGCCAGCTCGCTGTGGCTTCCGTACGATTTCACTTTTCCTCCGGAGATGAAGAACATCCTCTGCGACGCTTCCGCCGTGAACGGGTCGTGTTGCGCGAACAGAACGGTTTTTCCCTCGCAGAGCCGGAGTATCCCGTTCAGCGCGTTCCTGGCGGAGTTTTCGTCGAGAGACAGGAACGAGTCTCCGAAGATGTACATGTCGGCATCGCGGAGAAGGCATCTAGCTAGGGCGAGCATCTGATTCTGGCCCCCGGACATGGGGCGCGAGGACATATCCGAATCCAGCTTATCCGGCAGGTTCTCGATGTAATCGCTGAAACCTATGCTTCTGCATACTTCCATGATCCGGGCGTCGTCGTTCTTTCCGGCCGGATCCAGATTGAATCTGAGGTTTCCGCGGAAAATGTTGGAATGGTTGCCGGAGTACGCCACCCTCTCGCGGATCTGCTCCGGGCTGCATTCCGCCGTATTCATGCCGAAAACCCTGAACGTTCCCGAAGACGGGACGGAGAAGGCGAGAATGAGATCCACCAGTTCCGTTATTCCGCTGCCGTTCGGTCCTAAGACGGTGGAAACGGTTCCTTTCGGGATAGATATATCCATATTCTCTATGGTTTTGCGGCCGAAGCGGTCGACGAATTCCACGTTCTCCGCAGAAACCGCATAATCGCCGCTCTCGTCCGCTCCGGCCCGGCCGTAATCCTTTCCCGCCGCCGAGGTCTCGGCTATCCTTTCCGCGCTCACTCTGACCTGGGGCAGGATCAGGCACAGGTACGGAATCAGAGACATGGTGTTCACTATACAGGTGGTGAACTGCATGAACAGAACCAGGCTGTACGCGGGAATGACGCGCCCGGAGTAATCCAGAGCCGCGGACATATACACGAATATCAGAAACAGCCAGACGAACGCGGTCGAAAAGAGGGGAATGAAGTAGCTCTTCAGAACTATCAACTTGTTGTAGCGCCCGAACGTGCCGTTGACGCGCTCGAATTTCTCTTTCTCGTAGTCGGCTCCGCCGTACGCCCTTATCGTCTTGGCTCCGGTGATTTTCTCCCTCAGGGAGGAGTTCAGGTTGTCCATGCTCTCCAGTCTGGCCTGGTACAGTCTGGTCAGGCGGGAGGAGAAGATGAGAGTGAAAAGGGAGATAAGAAGAATGGCGAGAACCAGAACCAGTCCGACGTTGAAATTGATCAGGAACGTGCTGATGCTCATCAGGGCGAGAAGCACCGGCATCGGCGCGTAGGTTCTGAGAGTCTGGAAGATATGCTCCTGGATGACGGAGATGTCCCCCGTGAGACAGGTCATCGCGTAAGTCGGAGTCTTCAGGTTTCCGAGATCCTGGTTTTTCAGGGACGATTTTATCACGCCTCTCCTCATATCCGCTGCGATAGAAGCAGATATTCTGGAAGACAAACTGGATGCGGACGCGATAACGACGCCGTACAGAACGGTCACAGCCAGCAGTATGATTCCGAGTTCCAGGATGTATACCGCGTCGTATCCTTCCGCGCTGCTGTCGACGATAGGTTTCAGCAGAGAGATGGCGACAACCTGAAGAAAAGCTCCCGCGGTCTGGATCAGAAGCACTCCCGCTATGCTTTTGCGGTAGGGTCTGATATATGGCGACAGGCCTCTCTTATATTCCGAAGGCATCGGGCGATTATTTTCAATCACTAATAAAACCGTTTAGTACCCGGTGGTCAAAATAAATACGTGTTCGCGTTTGACTGGCATATGAACGAGGAGATTCCGTACGCGGCGAAGTACGTCATAGGGTTTCTCGTATTCCTGGCTATAATCTCCATGTTCGACGGGCTGCTCGCCATAGTTTATCCCGATTTTTTTACGGATACCGCCGAAGACTCCGTCTACATCAACGTGATCTACACCCTTCTGTCCGTCCTCCTTTCCGTTCTGGCCCTGCTGCTCTGGTTAGGAATGCCTCTGGCGCAGAAGGTGTGTACGGTACTGATGCTGTTCAACATCGCAACGGATATCGCGTCGATTATGATCTCGCTTTCCATGGTCGACATTATGAATATCGGAGTCAGTCTGGTCGTGGTGGCGCTCCTTCTGTCGAAGCCGGTGAGAACGTATTATGCCGGCTGGGACGCCGGTTTCCTGAAGGGAGCGGACGTCCTGAAAGAATATGTCTGATTCCGTCCCGGCGCAAAGCGTTCCCGCATCATACCGGAAAGATTTCCGTATCCGGAATTTTACTGGAATCTGCGGAAGTCGTATCTTCCGTCTTCTATCCTTTTCAGAACTTCGGACGACACCGCTTCCAGTTTCTCCGCCGGAAACACTCCCGAAAGGACCGTCGAGGCTCCCGCGGTCGAAAGCAGGCTGAGTCTGCAGCGGGCGGTGCCGAATCTTCTTTCCAGCGGCCCGGCCCTCACATCCGCGAACTGGATCTTGTCCAGCAGAATGTAGTTGGAGACGCGGTCGCAGGATCCCGCGACTATGAGGGCTATATCCGAATCGCAGGCGAACTCGCGGACTTTGTACGTCAGGATCGCCCAGATTGTGCACAGCGCTGCGATCCCGGCGGCCGCGACGCAGATCCAGATTATATAATCGCTATAGTACGCCGCGGCAACTGCCAGAGCGGCATAGGAAACCGCGATTACTGCGGATATTCTGACAGATATTCCGGCGAGAGCCGAACCCGGCTGCTTCAGCGTCTCCCCGGAGCATTCGAATTCCGGCAGGAGGGTTCTGAAGAGATCCATCGCAACGGCTTTGGATTTCAGGGGACAGAGGAGCGGAACCCCCTTCCCGTCGGCGGTTCCGACGACCTCCACCTCCAGTATCGCTTTTCCCGCGAGGCGGCATATAAGCGGCTCCCGGATTTTCACGAAGTTGACCTTGGAAAGCAGGAAAGAGTCGTTCCTCGTGCTGAAAAAACCGGATGAGACGGAAACGGTATCTCCGGAGCGGGTGATTCTGTATCCGTACAGTCTGAAAAAGCTCGATATCGCCGGAAGGAAGAAATCGAGTATGAACAGCAGCGCGGCGATAATGGAGATCCCGCCTCCCAGAGCGAGCGATAATACGGAATAGGCCAGCATGACCAGTCCGAATCCGAACTGCGGGGTCGGCATTCCGATGAAGGAATGGAGAATTATGTCCGGCAGAGTGACCTCCACCAGAGATTCCGCTTCTTCTTCTTCGGTCGCGGCGGGTCTGCCGAATATCAGCGGTTCCATCTCTTCGCGCAGTTTTTCCGCTTCGACGGTCTTCAGGACGATGAAAGCTTCGGCGGAAGCCGCATTGACGCTGGAATTGAGATTGAAAGAAAGCTTGGTCGCGCCCAGCAGCCTGCAGACGAAATCCCTTTCGACGTTCACCGATGCCAGTCTTTCGTACCGGATGCGGGTTTCCGAACGGAATATGGTCGTCTTTCTCACTATTATCTCGTCTTCCAGAAAGTAATAGAGCGTCTTCTTCCAGATGATGATTCTGACGATCAGCGATGTGCCCACGGCAGTTCCGTAAAGCGCCGCGAACGTTTCCGGATACAGAATCCCGTTCGTCTGAAGAATGAAAACCAGTACGAACGCCATTACCACGGCGATCCTCACGGTTCCCGAGGCGACTACTGACCAATGGTTGCGGAGAACGCGTTCCTCGCTCATTCTCTTGCCTTCAGCATGGAGATTATCTTCTCGTTGAGACGCTGCGCGACGCTTTCGGCCGTCTCTTCCTCGAGATATTCCAGGGACGCCTCTCCGCCGGCGGTCGTCAGGGTAACCGAAGCGAGCCCGTATCTTCTCAGGACGGGACCCTTTCTCACGCTGACCTGGTGGATCCTCTCCACGGGCACGATGATATGGGAGCGGACTATCACGCCTCTGCGGATTTCGATGCAGTCGTCGTCTATGCGGTATCTGTAATGCCTGTAGAAAACGGAGGGGCTGACCGCCAGATACGCTGCCAGAACGGTGGACGATAACGCCATGGCGATCGCAACCGGAAGCGACCATGCGGAACCGCGGGAGAAATACACGGCGGCCGCGGCTATAGCCAGATAGGCGGCGAGGGAAATAACGTTCCCTATGTACATCGCTTTTCTGGAAACCGGATTCAGCATTCTGAACCCGTCAGGATTCTCCGTCTCTGGCATGTATTCGTAGCAGTATGGAACGGTTAATATATGTTGGCACGCCGTCCCGCGGCATTTATGTTAACGGATGCGGCATCCCTCTGAAGATTATATAACGAATGAACGGTTCCCGCAGGACATGACCGTTCCGGAGGTGACAGTGGGAATTTGCGCCTATAACGAGGCGCAGAACATCGAGAGGTGCATACGCTCCGTCTATTCCCAGATCCAGGACGGATTCAGGATCAAAGAGGTCATCGTAGTCTCCAGCGCCAGCACGGACGGCACCGACGAGATAGTGGAGTCCCTTCAGAAGGAGTATTCCGATCTCATTCTGATAAAGCAGGAGAAGCGCGAGGGGAAGAATTCCGCGATCAACGCATACCTGGATGCCAAAACCTGCGATATCGTCGTCATGGTGAACGCGGACAACGTTTTCGGGAACGAGAAATCCCTGAGTTATCTTCTTGAGCCTTTCCGGGACGAGAAGGTCGGAATCGCCGGAGGGCATCCGGTTCCCACAAACGGAAAGGACGATCCCGCGGGCTTTTCCAGCCATCTTCTCTGGACGATGCATCACAATCTGGCCATGATATATCCCAAGATAGGGGAACTGGTGGCGTTCAGGGACATAGGCACCCGCCTCACCCTCAGCCAGCAGTCCGACGAGGATCTGATAAGGATGTATCTGGAGGAGAAAGGATACAAGTCGGTTTACGTTCCGGAAGCCATAGTTTTAAACAGAGGGCCGGAGACCGACGAGGATTTCCTCAAACAGAGGACCAGGGTGAACATCGGCGAGGTCGTGATGAAAGAGAAGTACGGGTACGAGATCCCCACATGGAACAAAAAATATCTCGCCAAAGCCGCGTTCAGGACGATGAGGGATATGGGATTCCATCCTCTGAAGATGATGCACACCGCGTCTTTGGAGCACAAAGCCCGTTCCGCGGCGAGAAAATACGTCCGCGAGGGAAACACCGATCTGAGCGTCTGGGATCCGGTAAAGACCACGAAGAAGCTGTAATCAGACTTCGCGCCCGTCGTTTCTGACCGTTCCCGGTTCAACGGTCTCTCCGTCTCCGAGAACGGAACATGTGACAACGGATCCGGGACAGACTGTGCATCCGCGCCCGATTATGCTGTTTTCGATTCTTGCCCCGCTTATCCTGCTTCCTCCGAGAACCACCGCGCGCTTAAGTTCGGAATTAGTTACGGACACGTTCTCCATGAGGACGGACGAATCTATGATCGAAGATTTCACGGAGGATCCCTCTCCCATGCGGAAGTTCCCGGTTATTCTGCAGCCCTCCGGCACATCGTAGACGTTTCCGGCCGCGTGAAGATTGGCTCTCAGATAGTCTCCGGGACGGCCGACGTCCATCCACATGCCTTCGGAGCGCATTCCCATGAGCTTCCCGCCGCTGCTGATTATCTTCGGGAAAAGCTCCTTGGAAAAATCATACTGCTGCCCTTCCGGAATCATTTCCATGACTTTCTTGTCAACGACGTACAGTCCGGCGTTGATGAGATCCGAAAAAACCTGATCGGGGGACAGTCCCTCCCTGAATTCCAGTATGGAGCCGTCCTCTCCCTGTCTCGCGACTCCGAAATTCCAGGGGTTGGGGACCGGCGTCAGGGCTACGGTCACGTCCGCGCCGGAGGAGAAGTGGCATCCGATGAGGCTGCTTATGCGTATATCGGTGAAAACGTCCCCGTTGGAGGCGAGAAACACCTTGTCCAGCTCCGGCTCTAAGAGTTTGAGGGCTCCTCCGGTTCCCATGGGGCGGTCCTCGTAAGAATATCTCAGTCCGATTCCGAGATCCCTGCCGTCTCCCAGAGCCTCTCTCATCTTTTCGGAGCGGTATCCGCATGCGAGAATCACGTCCTCGGCTCCGGCGGAGGCCATGGATTCTATCAGGTATTTTATGCACGGCTTTCCCGCGACGGGGAGCACGGGTTTGGGGCAGTTCTCGGTAAGGGGGCGGAGACGGGTTCCCAGCCCTCCCACCATGATTACCGCCTGGCGGACCTTCATTCCTCCATTCTCCTGCCGTTCAGCACCGCGAACACGGCGTTGGTTCCCACGGGAATTCCGCAGGAATCCGATACCGGGCCGCATTTGACGCGGAAAGCGTGGATTATCGGAATCGGAACGGTTTCGTCCGATACCGCCTCGTAGTTGGCCATTCCTTTCGCGATGATGACGTCGGATGCGGCTACGGCGTTTCTCGTCTCTTCGGGGATGTCTTTCCAGTCCATCCCGATATAGAATTTTCCGGTGGTGACCATGCTGTCCAGATCGGTATCCAGGCCGGATCTCACGGCGTCTTCGGCCGTAACGTCGTTGAGAATGCTGCGTCCGCGCACGATGCCGGTGACATGTTTCCCTCTGGAGCGCAGCTCCCGGATCAGTATCCTGTCCAGCTGGGATTCGCCGCAGTTGTCGAACATGTAAACTATGTTTTTGGCGCCCAGAATAAGGGGGTTGATGACGTTTTCGTCATAAACTCCGAGTCCCTGCTCCAGAAGCTCTCCGAATACCGGTTCGAATTCGGAAGGATCATCGATCACCTCTCCGGAGGATCCGAAATCCATTATGTTTCCGGCGACGGAGACTTCGAACGCCGCTTTTATTCTGTCGCCGGAGCTGTTCACGTATTCCTGCGCTCTGCCGGTGAGGCTGTCTGCGATTCTGTCCGCTTCCACTTTCAGTTTTCTGTAGGGATCGTCGGTGGTAAGTCTGGAATAAGCCGCGGCATGAACGGCGGCGGCGACCTCCGCGGAACTTTTTTCCGGAGAGATGCACCTCGCGAGTTCCTTCAGCGCTGCCTCGGTGGAGGCGTAATCGTCGGAGCGTCCGTCGAGACGGGACTGGAACAGAACGCGTTTCATCAGACACGGGATGCAATCGGCGCTGATTCTCATAGTGCCCTGTCAGTGTTTCATTCGATAATAAGTTTTACAGTCGGGCGGGCAGGCCCGCAAATCCGCCGGAACCGGAAAAGCGTCCCGGCGGGTTATTGTTTCCGCCGTAAAAATCAGTGGCAGGTATGGTTTCCGCCGTGATGATCGCAGTTCGCGGTCATGCTCGGTTTCAGTTCTCCGGACGCGACTTTTCCGGCGAAATCGTCGGGATTGCCGGACAGTCCGGGATAGACTTCGATTCCCATCTTCGACAGCGCGCTGATCGCTCCGCCGCCGATGCCTCCGCACATGAGTCTGGTCACGCCCATGTTGCGGAGATATACGGTAAGCGCTTCATGCCCGTTGCCGCCGTTTCCGACTACCTCGGACGAGACAATTCTGCCGTCTTCGATCTCGTAGATCTTAAACTGTTCCGTATGGCCGAAGTGCTGGAAAATCTGACCGTTCTGATAGGTCGCCGCGATCTTCATGAGCGGGAGCAGTCAGAGGACAGATATATCTGCTTTTAAAAAACCGTACGGAATAATCGCGTTTTGCACGGCCTTTCCCGCCGGGAATGCGGTTTTCCGGTCAGAAGTCGTAAACGTATCCGGCGTAGAAGTCCTTCACTCCGGCGAGTCCGAGAACCGTTCTGACGCTTGTTATCCCGTTTCTTCCGACGGAGTGGTTGAGATAGATGTCCCTGACCCCGTGGGTTCTGAGGGAATCCGCGTACTCCTCCGCGGTCTGTTTCTTCGATTTCTCGAGGTAAACGGAGCCGATGAACGCGGAGATCTTTTTTCCGAAGCGCGATTCCGCGGAGGACAGCACCGTTTCGGGTCCTTCCGCGCCGAATCCGCTGATTATCGCGAGGGAATCCGGCTTTTCGAGTACCATGAACGATTCTCTTCCCGCTTTCGTATCGAAAAACGGGGTTCTGTGGACTCCCGGCGCCACGGTTATCCAGCCCTGCTCGTTTTTAATAACAGCTTTAGCTTTTATCAGCTCGGAAAGGGATTTTCCGAAGAATCCGGTTTTCTGAAACATCCCGCCGTCTGTATAAACGTCCGCGGGAGAGGTTCTTTCCTTCAGAAGGCCTCCGAGACCGCCGCAGTTGTCCGGGCGGTTCTGCGATATGACCACGCATCCTATCGAATCCGGACTGATGCCCAGGCAGTCCAGATTGTGCGACAGGTATCTTCCGCGCATTCCCGTGTCGAACAGGATCCGCTCTCCGGTTCCCGTTTCTATCATGGTGGAAAATCCTTTCGCCCCGATAAGGGAAGTGTTCTCTTTGGCTCCTTCGTCGTAAACGGATGTGATTCTGAACATTGCCGGCACCTCGGTTTCCGTAAAGTGATTCGGGAATATCCCCGCAGATTCTGTAAATGCTTTCGACGGGAACCTGTCCGTTCGCTACCCATGCGGATACCTTTTTCGGAACGGTGGTCACGGACATTATCGCTCCCGGTTTCTCTGGATCGTCTATGTAATCGGTTTCTATCATAAACCGGTCGGTTCCCTTGGAGATCGCCGCTTTTATGTTGCTTTTGGAGGCCGGGATAGAAGGCATCACGCCGAACGTCTCTTCGACTGTGACCAGCGGGGGAGAGGAGTGCTTCACGACCATCTCTCTCTTCAGTCCGGCTCTGTCCGCGAGCTCCGAAAGGGAACGGTTGGTGTCGCCGTCCGATTCGCAGTGGATTATCACGGGACAGGAGTTCTCCTTCGCAAGCTCCATTCCTCTGAGCAGGACTCTGTCCGACGCTTCCCTGATCTCCGCGGGAACCGGGAAGTGAGGTCTTCCTATTTCGCCTATCGCGGCGGCTTTTCCCTCCGAGACGTCTCTTGCCGCGTACTCCATTCCCTCGATCATGATTTCCTCCGCCCTCTCCAGCCCGAACCTTTCCGCCAGAGACAGGATCAGAACCGGATACGGGCCCACGGCTATGTTTATCTTAAGATCGGTGCACTCCTCCGCCTTCGCGGCCAGACGGTATGTTATTTCGTACGAGTCAGAGAAGTCCTTTCCGCAGGACACCTGGACCTCTTTATAAGGAAGGGTGACCAGGGTCAGGCCCGTCCCGCCGGCGGCCTGGAACTCCTTCAGAGCTTCGGCGTTCCTTCCGGAGGGGCTCATGTGGATGTGATTGTCGTATACCGGGACGCGTTCGCTCATGCGCCGCAATACGCATACATCTTTTTAATTACGCACTCTATCGTTCGTCTATGGATGCAAACGGGCGCTTCCTCTACAAGGCGTTCAAACGGTATTACCGCGATAACCGGCCCCTCATGCCCGACCGTTTCACGAGAAGGGAGTTCGGGTTCATGTTCTTCGACAGGAGCTTCGTGCAGAGGCATCTGTCCTTCAGGACGCCTGAGGAACTGTCCGCTTTCATGTCCGGGCAGATACCTTCCCACAGCTATTACTCCACTTCCTACTATCGTAAACCGGACGCTCCGAAGATGGACGAGAAGGGCTGGATGGGCGCCGAGCTGATCTTCGATCTCGACGCGGATCACTTGGAGGGCGCGGAGAAGATGACCTATTCCGAGATGCTGCTCCAGATCAGGGGCGAGATGATCTCCCTGGTGGACAATTTCCTGCTGGGAGATCTGGGATTTTCGGAGGATCAGGTTCATATAACGTTCTCCGGGGGGAGAGGGTACCATGCCCATGTAAGAACTCCCGACATAATGGGTCTGGGAACCCAGGAGAGGAGGGAGCTGGTCGATTACATAACATGCTCCGGCCTCAACATAGACTGGGTGTTTCCGGTTCAGACCGTGGCGACCTCCAAATCCCGGACCGCGTCCGGCACTTACGTCAGCACGGTGTCCGACCGCCTTCTTCCGCCGAAGGAATGCGGGGGGTGGAGGCGGAGAATGCGCAAAGCGCTGGAGAAGGTGATCGACGATCTGTGCGTCATGGATACGAAGCAGTTCAAAAAGGAGTATCCGTCTTCCAAAAACAGCACGGTCATCCCCAAGGCCAGAGACGAACTGATCAGGAACAGGACGATCGTTCTGGAGAAAGACACCATGGCCTTCCTTTCGAGGCCGGTGCAGGATCTTCTGGTGAAAGTGATGAAGGAGGACGTCGCTCACAGGCTCTCCGGCGAGGTGGACGAGCCGGTTACCGCGGATATCAAAAGGCTGATCCGTCTTCCCGGCTCGGTCCACGGCAAAAGCGGGCTGAGAGTCACTCCGGTCACCCGGGAGGAGCTGGCCGGCTTCGATCCTCTGGAATCCGCGGTTCCGGACACGTACACGGACTCTCCCGTGAAGATAACCATGAGGAGAGATTCCGAACTCAGAATCAAAGGGGAGAATCTGGTTCTCCGGGGGGAGACCGAGGTTCCGGAGTACGCGGCGGTGTTTCTCATCGGAAGAAAGATGGCCGACATCGGTTACGCTTCGGAAAACGAGGGGAAGGAGAAACTGTTCCGACGGTTTCCGGCAGTAAAATACCTTAAATCCGGATTTCCGGATACATAAGCATGTCTGAGCATTCCGAACTTCTGAAACTGATGGAAGAGAGATATTCTGTAAGATCATATTCCGGCAGGCCCGTGGAAGACGGGAAACTGGAACTCATCCTCAGGGCGGGGCTGTGCGCGCCTACCGCCGTGAACAGGCGTCCGCAGCGCGTTTTCGTTCTGAGAAGCAGGAAGGCTCTGGAAAAAGCTTCCGAGGTGACCAGATTCACGTTCGGCGCCCCGGTGATCCTGCTCGTATGCTCCGACACTGACGCCGGGCGCACGACGGACGACGGCCAGTATCTCGGAACCGTGGACGCTTCCATCGCCACGACCCAGATGATGCTGGAGGCATGGGAACTGGGAATAGGATCCTGCTGGGTGCGCGGATTCGACAGGAAAAAAGTGTCCGAAGCGTTCGATCTGCCGGACAATCTCCTTCCCGAGGCTATGCTCCCGATGGGATACCCCTCGGAGGATTCGGAACCAAGCCAGATGCATTTCAGAGGAATCCCCATGAGCAGGATGGTCACGTACCTCTGATTCCGGAGGCGGAATGATGCCCCGGTCCGGAGGATGTCTTCGGATCCGGACGTCTGCCGGAAGCACTATAGTCTTACCGGTATCCGCTTCGTTTTTTCATGTAAGTATCGACGATTTTTATGGCGCAGACGTCTCCGCACATGGAGCACCCCTCGCTCTCGTCCGTGCATCCGCGACATCTGTACCTTCTCGCTTTTTCTTCGTCGACGCAGATTCCGAACATGGCGTTCCAGTCGAGCTTCTTTCTCGCTTTGGCCATCTCCGTATCCAGATCCCGGCCGATTCCCCTGCTGAGATCGCCTACGTGGGCGGCTATCTTCGATGCGATGACTCCCTCCCTCACATCGTCCGCGTCCGGGAGCGAAAGATGCTCCGCGGGAGTGAGATAGCACAGGAAATCGGCTCCGTTCTGCGCCGCTACCGCCCCTCCGATAGCTCCGACGATATGATCGTATCCCGGCGCGATGTCCGTGACCAGAGGGCCCAGGACATAGAACGGCGCGTTATCGCAGAGCCTCTTCTCCAGCTTCATGTTCATAGGAATCTGATCCAGCGGGACGTGGCCGGGCCCCTCCACCATGTTCTGGACACCCGCCTCCCTGGCTCTCCGCACGAGATGGCCGAGGGTCATCAGCTCCGAGATCTGGGCCTGATCCGACGCGTCGTCTATGCATCCGGGCCTGAATCCGTCGCCGAGCGAGAGCGTGAACTCGTATTTTCTCGCGAGTTCCAGAAGGTAATCGAAGTTCTTGTAGAGAGGATTCTCCTCGTCATTGTGCAGGATCCACGCCGTCAGGAACGATCCGCCTCTGGAGACGACATCGGTGATTCTGCCGGCCTTTCCCAGCCATCTCACGCTTTCCCTCGTGATCCCGCAGTGGACGGTCATGAAATCCATTCCGTCCTTAGCGTGCTTTTCTATTCCGCTGAAAATGTCGTCCTCGGTCATCTCGACGACGGCTTTTCTGCGGGCGGCGGAGACCCCCGTCTGGTAGATCGGGACGGAGCCCATCATCACCGGGCACTCCGAGAGAAGCCTTCTTCTGATGGCGTCTATGTCGCCGCCCGTGCTGAGATCCATGACCGCATCGGTTCCGTACTTCAGGGAGATCCTGAGCTTCTCCAGCTCCGCGTCAAGATCGGCCATGTCGCGGGACGTGCCCAGATTGACGTTGATTTTCACGGAAAGGCCTTCGCCGATAGCCGCCGGCGCGGCATCGTGAACGGGATTGTGAGGGGCGCAGACGCGTCCGGAGGCAATGCCGTTTCTGATAAATTCCGGGCTTACCTTCTCTTTCTCAGCGATTTTTTTCATCAAAGGGGTGATCTCGCCCCGGCGGGCCTCTTCCATGATGGTGCTCATTAAGCCTCTGTAACCGGTTAGGTATAATAATCAGTTTCCTCGCATCAGGTCCGGGCGGGAGAATAATGCCCGCCGGTTGTCTCGCGCACGCGCGCACGCATATATATTATAGAGGCTTAGGGTCGGCAGATACTATGGATGAGAATGCAGGCGCTTCCCCGTCGGCGGATTACAATGCGGACAGCATAGTCGCGCTGAAGGGTCTGGAGGCAGTGAGGAAAAGGCCGGGAATGTACATCGGTTCGACGGATTCCCGCGGTCTCCACCACATGGTCTATGAAGTGGTGGACAACGGCATAGACGAAGTGATGGCAGGCTACGCCACGGAGGTCGACGTGACCATAAACGAGGACGGCTCCGTCACCGTTCTGGATGACGGAAGGGGAATTCCGACGGGAATCAACCACAAGGAAGGCAAATCCGCACTGGAGCTTTGCCTGACGGATCTCCACGCGGGAGGTAAATTCAACCAGAACAGCTACAAAGTCTCCGGAGGCCTCCACGGAGTGGGAGTATCGGTGGTCAACGCCCTCTCCGCAAAGCTCGTAGCCGTCGTTTGCCGCGAGGGAAAAATCTTCAGGCAGTCTTATAAGATCGGAATTCCCGACGGCCCCGTGGAGGTTATAGGGGATTCCGACGCGCACGGCACCGAGATCACGTTCTGGCCGGACCGGGAGGTCTTTGAAACCGTGGATTTCGAATATTCCGTTCTCCAGAACAGATTCCGCAACCAGGCTTTCCTCAACAGGGAGGCGACCATCAATTTCACCGATAAGCGCACCGGAAAGACGGAGAGGTTCCATTACGACGGCGGGGTCTCCGAATTCGTGCAGTATCTCAACAGGGCCAAGACTCCCATACACCCGGTTCCCGTCCACTTTTCGGGGGAGAGGAACGGAGTCAGCATCGATATCGCCCTCCAGTACACCGACGGCTACAACGAGGAGATCGATTCTTTCGTCAACACCATCTATACGCCGGAGGGGGGAACCCATCTCACCGGTTTCAGGACCGCCCTCACTAAATGCGTCAACGATTACGGAAAGAGCAGCAATCTCCTGAAAGACATAACTCTGGAGGGCTCGGACGTGCGCGAGGGGCTCACCGCCATTGTCAGCATAAAGATGGCCGAACCCCAGTTCGAAGGCCAGACCAAAGCCAAACTGGGAAGCAGCGTGGCGCAGGGAGCCGTCAGCGGCCTCATGAACGAAAAGCTCGCCGAGTATCTTCTCGAGAACCCGTCCGTCGCCCAGATCATAGTCAGGAAGGCGGTATCGGCCTACGAGGGGAGAGAGGCCGCCAGAAAGGCCCGCGACGCCACCAGGAGGAAGAGCGCCCTGGAATCGACCAGTCTTCCGGGGAAGCTCGCCGACTGCTCCGAGAAGGATCCGTCCAAATGCGAGCTTTACATTGTGGAGGGAGATTCCGCCGGAGGAAGCGCGAAGCAGGGCAGGGACAGGGCGTTCCAGGCGATCCTTCCGCTGAGGGGAAAGATCCTCAACGTTGAAAAGGCACGTCCCGACAAGCTTCTGGATCACGCCGAGATCAAGAATCTGGCCATCGCGATCGGAGGCGGAATCGGAAAGGATTTCGACGTCTCGAAAATACGCTACCACAGCATCGTGATCATGACCGATGCGGACGTGGACGGAGCCCATATCGGAACTCTGCTTCTCACTCTGTTCTACAGGCAGATGAGGCCTCTGATAGACGGCGGCCACATCTACATCGCGATGCCCCCGCTGTACAGGGTCTATAAGGGAAAGAAGCAGAAGTACGCGTTCAACGACGAGGAGATGGCCGCGGCCGTGGCGGAGATGGGCCCCGGAGCGAACGTCTCCAGATACAAAGGTCTGGGAGAGATGAATCCCCAGCAGCTGTGGGAGACCACCATGGATCCGGAGACCAGAATAATGAAGAAAGTCACCGTGGAGGACGGGATCGCCGCGGATCAGCTGTTCTCCGTCCTGATGGGAGACGATGTGGAGCCCCGCAGGGAATTCATCATCGAGCATGCCCACGAAGTGATCAACCTGGACGTGTGATACCGTGGACGGAGAAAAGAGAATCATAGTCCAGTCCGTAGAGAAGGAGATGTCCCGCTCTTACATAGATTACTCCATGAGCGTCATAGTGGGGCGCGCCCTTCCGGACGTCCGCGACGGTCTGAAGCCGGTGCACAGGAAGATCCTGTACGCCATGGACAATCTGGGGTTATCCTACAACCGCCCCCACAAGAAATCCGCCACCGTGGTGGGAGAGGTCCTCGGTAAATACCACCCGCACGGAGATACCGCGGCGTACGACGCCATGGTCAGGATGGCACAGCCGTTCTCCCTCAGGTATCCTCTCGTCGACGGCCAGGGCAACTTCGGCTCGGTGGACGGGGACGGCGCCGCCGCGATGCGTTACACCGAAGCTCGCATGTCCAAGATGGCCGGCGATCTTCTGGCCGATATAGACCGGGACACCGTCGACATGGTCGACAACTACGACGGCTCGCTCAAAGAGCCCTCCGTTCTGCCATCCAAGTTCCCCAACCTGCTGGTCAACGGATCGGACGGGATCGCCGTGGGAATGGCCACCAAGATGCCCCCTCACAATCTGGGGGAGGTCTGCGATGCCATCTCCTATGTGATCAACAACCCGGAGGCGTCCCTCGGAGAGATAATGGAGTTCATCAAGGGCCCGGATTTCCCCACCGGCGGAACTGTGTACGGGATCGGCGGGATACGCTCCGCCTACGAAACCGGCCGCGGGAGGCTGAAAGTAAGAGCCAACACGCACATCGAAGACGCGGGGAACGGCAAAGAGCGCATCATCGTCGACGAGATCCCGTATCAGGTGAACAAGGCGATGCTCATCGAGCAGATCGCCGAGCGCGTCAAGAACAAGGAGATCGAAGGGATCACAGATCTCAGGGACGAATCCGACCGCCACGGGATGAGGATAGTCGTGGAACTCCACAAAGACGCCCTCTCCGCCGTGGTTCTGGAGAATCTCTTCAAAAAGACCAACATGGAGGTCACCTACGGCATAATCAACATCGCGCTGGTAGACAACAAACCCTCCGTCCTCTCGCTCAAGGAGCTCATATTCCAGTACATCGCCCACAGGAAGAACGTGGTCCGCAGGAGGACGCAGTACGACCTGAAGCAGGCGGAGAAGAGATATCACATCCTCGAAGGGCTGATGAAAGCTATCGATCAGCTCGACGAGGCGATCGCGGCGATAAGATCTTCCGAGAGCGCCGAGGAGGCCGGCGAGAGACTCAGGATCCTTCTGGACATAGACGAGGAGCAGGCGAAGGCGATTCTCGACATGAGGCTGCAGAAGCTCACCGGACTGGAACTCGGTTCCATAAAGGCGGAGTACACCGACCTCGGGATAAAGATGGACGATCTGAGGGATATCCTCGCAAAGGAGGAGAGGATCAACGCCATCATATGCTCCGAGCTCAGCGAGATGAAGGAGACCTACGGAGACGAGCGCCGCACCGTCATAGATCCTAACCCTCTCGACGGGGACGAGGAGGATCTGATCCCGAGGCAGACCGTTATAATAACAGTCTCCAAGGACAATTACATCAAGAGGATGCCCTTGAGCACCTACAGGCAGCAGGGGCGCGGAGGCGTCGGGCTCACGGGAATGCAGACCAAGGAGGAGGACCATGTCGATTCCATGTTCGTCACGTCCTCCCACGATTATATCCTGTTCATAACCAATCTCGGACGCATACACTGGCTCAAAGGATACAGGATCCCGGAGGGAAGCCGCCAGTCCAAAGGGAAGCCGATCGTGAACCTGCTTCCGGATCTCGAAGAGAACGAGACAGTGGTCAGCACCGTGTGCACCCCGGATTTCCCGGATGACAAATACATCGTGTTCTGCACCAGGAGGGGGCTCGTGAAGAAGACCGCTCTGTCCGCCTACGGAAACGTCAGGTCCAAGGGAATAAAGGCGATACTGTTCAGGACCGACGACGAGGAGGACACCGGCGACGAGCTTATCGAGGCGGATATAGCCGGAGGGGAGGACGATATAATAATGGCGTCCAGATCCGGAAAGGCTATCAGGTTCTCTCACGACGAGGCCCGTCCTATGGGAAGAACGGCCACCGGGGTCAGGGGAATGAAGCTTTCCGGCGATGATGAAGTCGTATCTCTGGCGATAGTGAGATCCGGCGACAGGCTCCTGACCGTGACCGAGAACGGATTCGGGAAACTGACGGACGTAGACGCCTACTCCAGGCATCACCGCGGCGGGCAGGGCGTGATTACCATCATCTGCAACGAGCGCAACGGAGACGTGGTCAGCGTCCGCAAGGTGTCTTCCGGAGACAGTCTCATGCTCACGTCCAGATCCGGAAAGGTTCTGCGCATAGACACAGACTCCATCCGCGAGACCGGGCGCAACGCCCAGGGCGTGAAACTTATGGATCTCCGCGACGGGGACAAAGTCGTCGCGGTCCAGCCGGTAATGAAGGAGCCGGAAGAAACAGAATGATCTTTATCCGGGGAATCCCGGAGTCAAACCTTTTCCGGAAATTTCCGGACGGATCATTGCGGAGAAGCGGCTCTGACTTCCGACATGATCTTTTCGTACAATTCCGCCGGAACCCCGATCATTTCCGCCGCCTTTTCGGCGGACCATCCGGCGGATTTCATTATGTTCAGCACCGATTCGCGGTATCCGGCGATTTTTCCCTCCTCGATACCTCTCTCCATTCCTTCCTCTATTCCTCTCTTTATCCCCTTTTCGATTCCCTGTTCGATCAGCCCGCTTCTGTATTCCTCATCCAATGTCGCCGTCATGACCTTCAGACACTCCCGGAGTTGCTCATCGATATCGATGTTAAAAAAATTGTTTAAAAACAGTTTGCGCTCTTCCCCGCTCAGTCCTCTGAAGAAAGCCGATCCGCATATCATCAGAAGGCGGCTGCCCTTCGCTTCGCGGGGATCTCCCGTGCGGATTTCGATTATGTTAAGATCCGGATCCGTCTGATACGGCACCTCTCCGCCGCCGGTCTCCAGACATCCTCCCAGCTGTATTTTCGCAACGGTATTCTGCAGCTCTTCGGGCGGACTGATATTTATCCAGATAGAATAAACCGGGAGAAGCTTATCGAAATCGCTGTCCTCGAAGAAGACGTTCTTCTCGTCGGAAATGATCCTCGCCGCCTGATACAGCTCTCTTTTGATCAGGCTGTATCCGGGCCTGTGCCTTCCCTGGATCTCCAGATTTACGAGTATGCTTCTTTTCCCCGGAATATCGACGAGGAAGAGGCTGTCGTATCTCAGCGGACCGTTTCTGATCGAGAAAGACTCTCTCGCCGCCGAAGGCAATAAGGATCCTTCCCCGGAGGGGCGGATCCATCCGCTTATCTCTTCCGGGGAGCAATCTTTCAGCCCGTCGATCGCTTCCCTGAGCAGGTTCGACAGGAACTGCCTGTTGTGGATTATGCCCTTCGCGGCCTGATCCATCCGGGTATCCCCGCCGGGCATCTCCGGGCGCGTCTCCTTTTCCATGCCCGGAACGCATACGGTTTCCGGATATTACGGGAGCACTGTGCGGTAACGATGCGGCGGACGACTCCAGTTTTTTCGGATAAGGATAAAAGCGCAGTCAGTCATTAACCGCCGGAGTCTTGATACGATGAAGGTTCTGATTCTCAACGGGAGCCCTCACAAAGAGGGGAATACCTCCGTAGCATTGAAGGAGATGGAGAAGGTATTCGAAAGCGAGGGCGTGGAATTCGAAACGGTGCTGCTCGGCAATAAGGATATCAGAGGATGCACCGGATGCGGCAGATGCTTCGAGAAGGGATGCTGCGTCTTCGACGATGCGGTCAACGAGCTGGCGCCGAAATTCGAAGCCGCCGACGGTCTCGTCGTCGCATCTCCGGTTTATTACGCGTCCGCCAACGCAACTCTCGTCGCGTGTCTTCAGAGGCTTTTCTACAGCACCCGCTTCGACAAGACGATGAAAGTCGGGGCCAGCGTCGCGGTGGCGAGGCGCGGGGGTTGTTCCGCTGCCTTCGACGAGCTGAACAAATACTTCACGATATGCGGAATGCCGATAGCCTCCAGCCAGTACTGGAACAGCGTTCACGGGAGGGCTCCGGGCGAAGCGTCCCGGGATGCCGAGGGCCTGCAGACCATGCGCACTCTCGCCAGAAACATGGTTTTCCTCATGAGATCGATCGCTCTCGGAAAAGAGAAATACGGGCTTCCGGAAAAAGAACCCGTCCAGCGTACGAATTTCATTCACTGATGCCGATCCCGGCCGGAGAGACGGAAACAGCAGAGAGTCCGTATCTCCGGCCGCCGGATTTATCATCAGGCCGTTCTGGACGCAGTATCTTATATAGAATGACTTATATCGCTCGTTTATGGCAGCCGATAAAATATGCTCTTCATGCGGTAAGAGGCTCATCGGACGCGGCAATACCTTCTTCAAATGCCCCAAATGCGGGGATTTCGAAATCGGAAGGTGCGATCAGTGCCGCGATCAGGGTGTGCCCTACGAGTGCAAAAAATGCGGATTCATGGGACCCTGAGGTGTGATTATGGGACAGATTGTCGCAGGATACGATCTTATGCCGGAAGGGACCGATGTCGATCTTCAGGCCGTAATTGATTCTCTTCCCTCCGTTCTTCCCGCCGGCGTAAAACTGCTGGAGACGAAGATCGCCCCCGTAGCCTTCGGTCTTATGAAGGTGAACGCCGGTTTCCTCATCGACGATTCCGATGAAGGCGTCGGCGGAAAACTCGAAGACGCTCTCCGCTCGATCAAAGGAATCGAGGGCGTCGAGTGCGTTTCCCAGACCGTTTATTGAAATTCTGTTTTTATTTCCGCCGGATTTCATTCCGGAATTCCGGCGGCGGCTTTATCGCGTTTTCTTATCAGAGCGAAAGCCGTGAGCAGTATGCCCGCGTACTGAATCACGCCTCCGGCATAGTACTGCAGCTCCATCAGCGTTAACGGGCCGATGCGGGTCTGGTATGCGGTGAATACCGAGAGCAGAGTATCCGTGCTCATGAAATCCGTCCATACCGCCACAGGGAGCGCCATATCCGCGTTCAGGGGAGTAAGGAATACGATCGCCGATACCGACAGGACTGCCCACGGCAGAACGAATTTTCTGTCGCATGCAGCCATAAAGGCCAGGAACGGAATCATGAGGACCAGGTACTGGGGGGCCGGAGGGTAAAGCATGCACAGCAGCGCCGCTCCGAAGCAGTAAACCACGAGTTTTCTGTCGAGATCCTCCTTTCCGGATTTGTGAAGGAAATATCCCAGCAGGACGGAGCCCGCGAATATTCCGATATAAAGCAGAACCCTGGATGAAAACTCGATCAATCCCAGTATATTTCCGTTGGACGGGGCCGAGGATCTGTCGCTTATGAACTGGAACGCTCTCATCACATCCCCGTCGAGTATCATCGGAAGGAAAATGATCAGGCTCATCGCTCCGAACCCGAGCACGGAGCGCAGCAGGCGTCCGGCAAATTCTCCACGGTACCTGGTGTAAAGGTACGAGACAAGACAGAATATCATGAAAGCAGGGAAGAATTTTGTCCATACTGCTATGGAAAACGTCATTCCCGCCATGAACGGGCGGTTCTCCAGTATGAGGAGAATGGTAAGAACGGCGAACACTGCAGAAATGGTGTCAGGCATTCCGTTGAACGATACGACCCCGATAACTATGGGGCACAGAAACACCATGGCCGCGGCTCTGGCGGCTTTTTCTTTTCCCAGAAATCTCTCAGACAATCTGTATACCAGCAGCGTCAGTATTATATCCGAGATGATCAGCGGGAATTTTACCAGATAATTGAAAGCCGGGGAGCTTATGGTCGCGCTCAGCCTGAAGCCCGGAATGTTCTCCGTGAACAGGAATTCAGGAACTCTGAGGGAAATCTCTCCCGTATCCAGAAACAGAGACTGCACGGCGGAGGACAATCCGAG
>JAEEGL011628422.1_pt1 | contig 26508 bp, 24 predicted proteins | sample 9134231 | NCBI WGS metagenome assembly JAEEGL01 (sample SAMN16246548, study PRJNA631951) | gut metagenome | biome: gut microbiome; feature: rumen; material: fiber-attached | host: Bos | place: Iran: Karaj | collected 2018-10 | reverse complement strand
TTTGAACCGGTAGGTACTAGAAATGGCTGCCCCGATACTTCGCATACTGAGAATTCAGTATTAAGTTTCATAAGAACTCCTTTTCTTTTGATATGACATATGGTGACAGTTTCCTGCCACCATATGTGTCCTAATAATCAGTTTAAAAAGTGATTACCATAGACGGCCATAGCTAGGCTGACATGGATTATAGCATGGGTTCCAGCATGGATCATAGCAATACTGCTCTTTGTTACTGCCTGTATTATAATCAGGACAAGCATATACACCTTCAAGTGTACCATTCATGGAAGCTTTAAGCTCAGGTTTTACATAAGCCTTCTTCATACTCACTCTCTCCCCTTTCCGAGTTATTTAGAACGGTAACTATCATAGCAACAAATCATACTACAATCAAGGAAAGAACAGCATTCTATCATATTTGTAAGATAATTACCTCAAACTGTTTTTTATCTATAATATTGCCCAAATTACATATCTCCAAATACAACATTTTTTAGTACATATGCTGCTTCCGGATCCATATTGCAGGAAAGCTCATAAATACTTGCTTTCTCAACGATAGTCTGTGTTACACTTGCCACCTTCTGTGCCATTTCTTCACAAAGCGATTCAGAAAAAGTTGAAGAAAATACATAGCTTATCTTCTCACGTATATCAGGTACCCGAACGGTATTTTCTTTAGCCTGTTTTAAAAAGACGATAGCACCAAGTTCTACTTCTGTGTTTATATATTTACCTGATGACCCGCACCACGGAAGACCGTATACATACAATTTCCCGTCTCTTTCGCGGCACACAGTAACATCTCCGTCAAGGACTTTGCATCCAAGCTCTTTTTCCCAAAGGCCTGCCTGGGTACTCTTTCCTGTGCCCGATGATGCAGAAAAGACCACAGCCTTATTGTTGTAGATCACAGAAGCTGAGTGGATAGACATTGCATCTTCAAAAAGGATCCTGTTATAAAAGATCTGCTGAAAAGCTCTAAATACCACGTTCCTCATCATAGACAGATATTGCTCTTTACCAATCTTCCGGGCAAGTGATCCATACGTTTTATCGCATAAGTAAATATTCGTCGTGCGAAATTTATCATTACTTTTCATCAGCCTTACCCCAAGGTGATGCTTACCGGGATAAAACATCTGCATTTTATCCCCGTCGCGATAAAATGAGAAATCGCCAATGGACGTTCCTTTATCAAATAAATATCTGGCAAATATAGGATTATATTCGATCACTCTGATCGTCATGTCAGTTTTACGATTTCCATCGTATATAAAGTCCGAGAATCTTTCATGCAGATACTCAGGTCTGCCATGAAAATCAATAACGAAATCAGCTATTTTTAACTTAACCAATGTCTTTCACCTTAACATTCCCGTCTTCTAAAACGAATTCTCTATTGCAATAATCAAGGACACTCTTTCTATGTGTTATCAGTATGCATGTAGGCCTTGGTGTAAGCTCAGAAAGGCTTTTGAGAAGCTGACTTTCCGTGTTTTCATCAAGGGCGGATGTCGCTTCATCCAAAACAACGAAATTAGATTTTCTTATAAGTGCTCTTGCAAGACCAAGCCTTTGTGCCTGTCCCTCCGAAAGGCCTACGCCTTTTTCCCCAATAACTGTATCAAGGCCTTTGGGAAGTTTCTCAACAAACTCTCTGCATATTGCCATATCAAGTGCTTCCCAAATCTCGTCGTCTGTAGCATCTGGTTTTCCTATCTGGATATTCTTCCTGATGGTCCCGGAAAAAAGAGTATTACCCTGTGGAACGTATGATACAAACTCTCTTACTGTGGCGCTTAACTGCATCTTATTTCCAAAGTTATCGTAATAGTATACATCTCCGCTCGAAGGAGTAATAAAATTCATCAAAAGTCTAATGAGCGTTGTCTTACCAATGCCCGATTTACCGACAATACCTACAAAATCGCCGGGTTTTATATCAAAATTTACATTACTAAAAATATAGTCGTTATCGTAAGCAAATGAAAGGTCCGTAACGGTTACACCCATAGTTCCGTTTACTGCCCTGTCATCAAGCTTTTCTTCCATAGGGATGTCCTGGATGTCCATAACTCTGCCAGCAGAAGCAAAGATAGATACAACTCCCGGTAGCTCACGCATAAGAGACGCTATAGGTGCCTGGATTCTGCTAAACAGTGTAAGGAACAATGTCATGGTTCCGAAAGTGATCTCACCTTTTGAAATCTGGCCTGCTGCATAAACGAATGCAAACATGTAGCCAAGCTGAAAAGTTCCATTCATTACAAGATTTGAAACTGTAGAAAGCTTACTCTTTTTCCAAACCCAGTGAAATCTGTTACCACGAAGATTTGCAAGTTCATCAGAGAATCTGTCTTCGCTCGAAAATGCCTTAACTACAAGTATATTGGCAAGGCTTTCCTGAATAAATGATCTGTATGCCGTCTCAGATTCCTGAACTTTGATCTGATAGCCTTTTAGTCTTCTTCCAAGCACATATGCAAGTAGCATTCCTACCGGAGTAAGAAACAGTGCTGCAATCGCCAAAAACTTGGAATTTGTATAAAGCGTAATAAATACAAGTACAAGTTCAATAAGAAATACTATGATATTCGGGATTACTTTAACCATTCCGTTGGCTATATTACCGGCATCTGATGTCATTCTTGTCATCAGGTCACCGGTATGAAATTTCTGTGTTCCAAGCCACACTGAGCGTATTATCTTGTCGTATACCTGTTTACGGATTCCAAAGGTATATTTTTCATTCAGCATAGCTGAAAGGAGATCTTCAAAAGCCTGACCAACAAGCATTATCACAATAGTCGCCATAAATACAATGATGGAAGTCGTGGTAATGTGACCTTTACCTGCCATATCAATGATCTTCTGTGACATGACTGCATACTCAATACCAATATATGTCCATATTACGCTTATTAGCATCAAGGCAACTATTCGACCAATATATGGCTTTGTGTAAATGAAAAGCCATTTAAAGTAATCTCTTCCCCTTGCCTTTTGACTCTTGTACTTCTTGTAATACTGTTTTATTTTCCCCATTTCTTAACCTCTTTCAAAACCTAACGAAATTGTTATCTCCTACCTCTTTGTGATGCTGCCCTTTAAATAATAATACGCTTTTAAAGGCATTACCCCTTTTTGGGACCACTTGAACTTTAAAACAAACAGGCCCAGATTTATTCTTTTGTGAATCATTCCCTTTTTTTCATCGTAATATGGAATTGTCACAGACTCTTTTTCCAGAGATAGATATTTGCATCTATCGTCTGCAATTCCCCACTTTTGTCCAAGTTTTATATAATCCTCAAAGCTCTTTTGTGAATCTTCTTTGGAAAAAGAGTCAGTCTGCACGCACATTCCTATGAAGGGCGAAAAGCTTCCGTCTTTAAACAGATCCATCTGGAGCTCAACTGCTCCGTCCCCGCTAAGAACTTCAAGCATCTGATCTATTATAGGCTCTTCTTCTATATTTCCCCTTACGTCTATTAAATCCTTTTTAAATCTTTCAGGGTCGTTTTGATAGATCTTTTTACAATCATGGTCAAGAAGCCATGCGATCCTCATTGGTGCGTCTTCTCTGACATCAGACACTCCCTGATATAAAGGTTTCCAATAACCGGGAGCCTTGTCATAAGCTTTTATAGCCACATCTATTCTATCTTCCTGATGGATGGCAATACAAAAATCTTTTATTCTTTTTTGGTTCGTAGAAACTGTGTGATCATCCGTATCATATGGTATAAAGCCATACGCCGGCAACTTTGTTTCTCCCGCAGAAACATCAAATTCAAAGCATACCTCATTACGGTCGCCATCTCTTACAAACATTTCCATATAATGCTTAATGAGTTCTTCTTTTGGCTTTAAGTGATCCCCAACAATATTTATCTGATCTGGTAACTCCTGAGCATAGTATCCGACAATAAAATCCAAATAGGGCTCGCCTGAAAGCGGAATCTCCAACTCATATATGGGGCATGAATCAACCAGATATGTATCTCTAACTATGGTTCTGATACCTTCAGATACATCCTCCATCCCTGTAAGAGTGCGTCCCCTGCCGTTTTCAGAAAACAGCTTCCACATAAGTCTGAAGCTTGCTTCTGCATAGTCAGCAGCCTTATTCATTTTTTCCCCCAATAAGTCCATTCAATTCCTCCAACAGATAGTATATAATTTAACAAAAAGCCCATTATACAGTGAGGTACACTATGGTTTTAATGATTATTGACGATGATAGGGATATTTTAGAGATCAACAGAAATCATCTTACAGATGAAGGATATAAAGTCCATACCTTTCAGACGGCTGATGATGCCATATCTGCACTTAAACAGATTCATCCGGATTGCATCGTTCTTGATATTATGATGCCCGGAACAGATGGCCTTAGTGCCATTAATGTCATCAAAAGATATACAGACGCCCCAATTATTCTCCTCTCCGGGCTAGCTTCAGAAGACAATCGTGTTGAAGGGCTTATGTCCGGCGCTGATGACTATATGGTAAAGCCCTATAGCTTAAAGGAACTATCCGCCAGAATAGGGCTTCAGATCAAAAAGAAAAACATTACAAAAGCAGCTAATACAATAACATATCCGCCCCTTCAAATCAAGCTTTTAGACCGCAAGGTCTTCTATAATGGCGACGATGAGATCATACTTGCAAACCGCGAATTTGAGCTTCTTTTGCTCCTTGCTCAGAATCCCGGAGTCGTTATTCCTTTTGAGACAATTGGAAAAAAAATCTGGGGCATTTATCAGGAAAGCGATCGAAGAACTATAATGGTTGTTGCAAGTCGTCTAAGAAAAAAGCTGGAGAGCTATGGCGGACTTATGAACTGCATAGAGACAGCATATGGAAAAGGCTACAAATTCATTATTCCAAGATAGGAAGTGCAAAATGAACGATAACTCAAAGAAAAAATATGATGCACCATCTCTGGCGGTAGAGGAACTTTCTAAAGGATTATATGAATCCAATCTTAAGCTTGGAGATATCAATAAAAAGCAAAGAGAGTTTTTTTCAAACATCTCTCATGATCTGCGTTCACCGATTGCTGCTATCCGTAGTGCAATTGAATATCTTGAGGAAACTCCTGATATAGGCATAGAAGAACGCGAAGATTTGTATAGGCTTATAGACAAGAAGGCTGCTTCGCTTGAGTATATGATAGATGAAATATTTCTTCTATCTAAGTTATCCACAAACAATTCAATAGTAAAGCCGGTTCCTCTTCCCTGCGGCAATTATCTTGAAGATTTTTTCTTTACAAATCAGGCTGATTCAAAATTTAATGATGTGGATCTTGTTCTTGATGTACCTATGAACTTCGAACATGTTGTTGAGATAGACCCTAACTATTTTGACAGAGTCTTGAACAATCTCTTTGATAACGCTCTTAGATATCTTGGAGAAGACGGAAAGATAACGCTCGGTGCAAAAGTCGATGACTCTAATACACATGTGATCATATCTGTCACTGACAACGGCAAAGGAATCGATGCGTCTAATATTGATAAGATTTTCGATAGAACATTTACAGGAGATGTCTCAAGAACTCCTTCCGGCAAATCTGGGGCTGGCCTTGGCCTTTCCATTTGCAAGAAGATCGTAGAGATTCATTCAGGAGAAATTACCTGCAGATCAAAAACAGGCAGCGATCATGGCACTACATTTGCCATCACACTACCCCTTTTGCAGTCTTTATAACTGCTTTTATCACGTTTTTGGCGGTCTGAGTCACAATGTAGTATGCATACTGCATTGTGATTTCAGACTTTTTGAATAATCTCAGCGAGTTTTTAACATTATCGTTACTCAGGATCTCTTTCATCCAAAGTTTTTTATCTTCCAGGCTCCATTTATACTTAGCCATAAGTTCATACTTTTGTCTTAGATAAAAAACGATCCAGTATCTGTTTATCTTTTTCTTATATTTTTCAAACAAGCCTACCCGCTTCATTACGTCAACATAAGTTTCATAGATCAGATTTCGATTTGCCATTTCTTTTTCGCAATCGGAGATCTTTTTTTCCTGAACTCTTGAAAGAGTATTAACGCTCTGATAGCAGTAGTAGATCAGCTTATCATCTATTACGTTGACTTTACTTGCATATCTGAGATAATCCAGCGTAAAAACAAAGTCTTCTCCAAGTGTTATATCATTTCTAAACCTGATACTGTTATTACGTATAATCTCAGTTTTAAATATTTTATTCCAAATGACACCAAAATAGTGATGTCCGGGATCTCTAAGCGTATCTATAAGATACTTGTTTCTGGTAACAATTCCTCTTTTTTGAAGGCTCTTTATAGGGTAACAATCGTTATATACAACGCGAAGATAATTGCAGATACACATATCGCAACCACCGCTTTCCAGGGCGTCTACCATTTTTTCTAAAAAAGTATTTTTAACGTAGTCATCTGCATCAACAAACATGACATATTTTCCGGTTGCCTTTTTAAGCCCCAGATTTCTAACTTTTGAAACGCCTCCATGGACAGACTTAAAATATTTGAAGCCGGGTATTCCCTCATATCTTTTGCAGATAACAGGGGTGTTATCTGATGACCCGTCATCTACTATGATTATTTCCTTTTCTTTATAAGTCTGTTCTAACAAAGACTTTATGCATCTTTCTATAGTCCTGCCTGAATTATATGCAGGTACGATTACTGTAACCAGATTCACTTTTGTAAACTTCCTTGAATATATTAAAGAATCTTTGAATTCTTCATCATCTTGATCCTGTACTGGGATCCGGCAATCTTATCCTTGACGCCGTAAACTTTATTTCCTTTAGTAAGCTTAAAGTATATGGTTCTAAAAGCTCTGTGTATCCATGCTATTGGTAACAGAAAATGATACTTTTTGCAATAGGAATATTTATCATCAATGTCTTTGGAAGATGGAAATAAGGCTTGCAATATCCTGTGTTCTTTTTTTTCTCCTGTTTCTTTTTTGCCATTAACATATGGGGACAGGATTCCCAAAAGGCTGTAACTGGATCTGTCAGAAAGATCTTTTTTCCCAACAAATACTATGTCATATAAAAAAGCCTTCTCATCTTCAGGATATACCCTGTCGACCTTTGGAAGAACGCTTTCATCCATTCCAAAATATTCTATGCACTTGGTAAAATATACTGTGCAGAACTTTTCAAAGCCCATTTCTTCAAATACTCTGTAGAATCTTTGAAAGTCTATGTTATCCTTATACTGGTTAACAAACAGGGCTATATCGATGAAATATCTGCTCTCTATCCCCTCGACGATATAATGCTTGATTATATGAAACATCTGCAATATGAGATGCTCTGTAGGCCCAAGTGTCCAGACCGTTACATCGTCTGTTATCGGGGCCTGTATAAGTGTATCCGCATCATCCAGCTTTTCTTTTATTAGGATATCTATATTTTCTCCATGATAATCTTCCCATAATGTGTAATGTGCTTCAATCTTGAGGCCATTATGGGAATAAAGCTTAACGTTATTCTTGCTGTCAGCTTCGTTATAGCTAAATCCAAGCCTCCCTGTCAGGATTTCATGTACCTTGTCCTTATCTTCCGGGGATAACTTAAGATCGAGATCACTGCTGTATCTTAAGAAAAGGTCAGGATATAACGCCGCAAGCACGTATCCTTTTAAGACAATTGCCTTGATGCCTTCTTCCTGAAAACAGGAGATAACATTCTTAAACTCCGAGAATTTATTGTAGGAATCAAAAAACTCTTTTTTGGCTGCTTTGTTCCACTTATCCATAAGGTTCTCTTCAACTTTGAAAAAAGCAGGATCTTTATTGATCGCATTATTTAGCAGTACGCCGCACTTATTTAGCCACCCAAGAGCTATAAGAGTCCCCCAGTCACATTTATCGTAAGATATTTCCGGTCTTATGCCATCAACCGCATATTTCTGCAGCTTGATGAACTGTTCAACCAGTAATAATTTGTCTTTTTCCATCTTAACTCCCCAATACTACCCTTCATATCAGTACACAACTGACAGAAAAACGTTTTCCGTCCCCTATGTACAGTATTTTTTATTCTTTTACAATAAAATAAACTTGATATTTCTTTCACTATAATATAATATTGTTTCGTCAGAAAAAACAACTGGTATGAAAAATTAGTTTTAAAAAATGGGGTTAATGATGAACAAAGAAACAAAAATTAATTTGATCAAAAAAATTGATGTCACAGATATGGCCGGGGATAAGGTCATGATTGATTTTGAAAGTGGCAAATACTTCCTTCTCAGAGGCACAGCAGTTGATATCTGGGACAACATCCAGAAAGAGACCACTGTGGGAGAGCTTGTAAAGACTCTTCTTGGTATTTATGAAGTAGATGAAGAGACATGTCTTAGCGGCACCGAGCAATTTCTTTCACAGCTTGAGGAGGCTAATTTTATTTCTTTAACTTAAACCGGACAGGATGATTCTATTATGGAGAATACCCGAGTAAAGGTCAGCATAATAGTTCCTATCTACAACGTTGAAGACTATCTCGAAAAATGTCTCGATTCCTTAACAGGACAGACGCTTAAGGAAATTGAGATTCTGGCAGTTAATGATGGCTCTACAGACGGCTCACTGAAGATACTTGAAAGATATTCAGAAAAGTTTTCAAGTATCGTTGTTTTATCCAAAGAAAACGGTGGGCTTTCTGATGCCAGAAATTATGCATTCCCATACATACATGGTGAATATGTTGGATTTGTCGATTCAGATGATTACGTTGATCCTACAATGTACGAAGTAATGTACGATCGCGCTGTAGCAAGTTCTGCAGATATTGTAGAATGTAATCTTCATCACACTTTTGACAATTACGAGGATACCGAGATAGGCAGGCAAATTCATGATAAGAGCGAACTTATCATGAATGGCAGATCCGTTGTTTGGAACAAAATTTACAAAACTTCATGGCTTTTGGAGACTGGCGTCAGGTTCCCAAAAGGGCTTATTTACGAGGACGTTAACTTCTATTGCAAGATAGTTCCTTTTCTTGGCAGGATTGAATATGTTGAAGAACCCTTTGTCCATTACGTACAAAGAGGCTCTTCTATAAACAATTATCAAACTCTGAAGACTATGCAGATATTTGATATTCTTGACGATATCTACGCATTCTATGAAGAAAAGGGATTTATGGAAGAATATAGGGATGCTCTTGAATTCCTGTACACGAGAATTCTTCTTTGCAGCTCCTTGTCACGAATGTCCAGGATCAAAGATCCTTCAGACAGAAAAAAGGCAATAAAGGCCAATTGGGATAAGCTGGTAAGTACGTTCCCTGATTGGAAGAATGGACGGTATCTTAAGGAATATAATGGAAAAAATGCAAGATTTATGAAAGCCATGAATCCTTTAACATATTCTCTTGCAGGTTTTCTACTACCAATACTAAAAAAATAGCAGCTATCGATCTTTGATCGTAGCTGCTATTTTTTAATCTTTTTTCAAGAGTCCAAGCTCATCCATAATGTGAATCCTTCTTTCACCAACATCTATCTTCTCTCCGATACTGTAGAAATCATCTTTATGATCTTTTCTTCTAATCAGGTATTTGATAGCCCTGTGAATCCATGCAAGCGGCAAAAGTATAGGATACTTTCTTGCATAAATATATGTTTTTGGTAAAGCATCAAATGATGGAAATACCATTGAAAGCTTTCTTTTAAAACCTGTTTTAGGAGCCTTAGCTTCGCCAGTAAAATAAGCTTCCATTGCGCCCATGATCTGCCATCCTGCAACCTTGTCCTTGGTTATTCCAACCTTAAGAAGGTCCATTTTAAGATCTTCTACGCTATGATCCAGTGTGTAAGCGTGTTTTTCAAAAACCTTGTCAGTCATTTTAAGCTCTTTTACACAGATCTGGAAAAAGGCTTCTACAAACTTGGTATATCCAAGTGATTCGATATGCTTCCAGAAAAGGTCAAAATCTATATCATTACAATATCTGTTTACAAAAAGAGTTGTGTCTATCAGATATCTTATTCCAATACCTTCAAGGCTGAAATGTTTGATAATATGAAACAGTTGGTATACAAGGTGTTTTTCATATCCAAGTGTATTGACTTCTATTCCGCATGCAGTAGTCCTTATATCCGTCTGAGGGTTGCTGAGCTCCATCTTATTGAGAATATCTATCCTCGGTCCTGTATAGTCCTCCCAGAGCCTTGTATGGAGTTCAACGACATGGTTTAATGCCTCATTTACATATACCTGAACGTGAATCTTGGAATGCTCTTCATTTTTAACATATCCGCAATCTGTCAATATTTTTTCGGCTTCTTCCTTTTGTTCTTCGCTAACAAGGATATCGCTATCTGCACTGGTTCTCTCTGCATATTGAGGATATAGATCAGCTAATAATAAGCCTTTAAAGAAGACCAGTCGGATACTCCTTTTTTCAGCTTCCTTACAGATAGTCTTTATTCCATGATTCTTGGTAAGTTCTCTAAACATGACTGACTGTACGAAACCGCCATAATCAGCTATTACTTCCTCACGTATGGATTTTGTATGATCATAATACCCCTTTATAGGTTTATATAGAAATGCAGATAATGAGTTATCCTGAATCATTTTCTTAAGCTCTTTAAAATTAATATCTTCTTCGTAGCTTCCTCCCTCAGGTATATCATTTCCATACAGGTGAGCTCTGCACAGCATAAACAAATTATCAATAGTTGTAGTTCTCATAAATAACACCCCAAATAACAATTCTTACAATTATGTATGTTTTCTTTACTTAAAATAATGGTTCTTATATACTTATAACTGTCGAACAACAGTTCACAAATAAAAAAAGGAGGACGTATGAAATGAAGGCTTGGAACACACCAGTTATGGAGTCTCTTGAGATCAACGAGACAGCAAAGGGATCATTCAAGATCACAAACCACGACGGTTTCATCAACTACTCAAACGATGGCAGACCAGCAGAAGAGTATGCTAGTGGCCCTGTAGAGAGATAATCAATCATCTCAGTTAAGAAGGAGATCTTTAATCTCCTTCTTTTTTTGTGCTGTATTTTTCAAGAAAAACAGCACATGAAACAACCTTGGCTTTCCAGTCAATATTCTCTTCACTGTTGGGCTTGTCTATTTCTTCTTTTACACGCTCAAAATCATAATATTTGCTAATCTTATCAGATAATAGTTCTGAAAGTCTTACAACATTTTTTACACCAAATCTGTCAAGGCGAAGTACCGCATCAGCGCTCTGTCTTCCTCTGAATCTCACATTCTTCCTTATCTTGTCCGGAACATAATCTTTTAGATATTCTCTTATAAGTCTTCTCTCAATTCCATTCCAGGCGAAGCATTTATACGGTAACTCAAGACACAATTCCAATATTCTCTTATCCATTGACGGATCTCGCATAACAACGCCATGATAAAGTCCAGCTTTTGTATTTGTTATACCTGTCAATTGCAAAATACCGGAAGAAAAAACACAGCGCTTGTATGTCTCTCTGGTTCTAATATTGCCTGTCATTCCCTGAAAAATCTTTTCCCATTCAGATCTGATGTTGAACCTTTGAAATAACTCTTTCTTGTAGCCTCTTTCGTCGCAATAAATCTCCGGACGCTTATTAAGTGAAAACAGTTCTTTCAAAAAGCGCTTAGCATAGCGTTTTTTAATAATCCCCTCTTTTGAGGTAAAAATCTCAAACTGCTTATACGCTTCTATAAAATGAAAACGCGTGATCAGCCTTTCAAGTGTATTCTCCATATTTCCGTACGAGATAGTATCATTCCCATATGAACCAGTCAGAACAACCTTTACACCCTGTTCCTGCGCCTTTATAAAACTGTCATGAAGCCATACGAAATTAATAAATGCTTTAAACGGTATTTCAAGGTAATCGCACAATTCTTCAACATGCGTAAACATATTCTCGCCTTCGCAATCCAAAAAGCTTGGCTTAATATTCGGATAATGCTTACAAAATTCCAGGACTTCCTTCGATTCATCGTCTATCGAATAGCCACTTGTTCTGCCGAATTCTTCAACATAATCCTTTAAAGGAACAGACGTATAGGAATATAGCTCTTTATTTTCCTTATTAAGGTATCTGGCTGCTATACTTCCCACAGCTGTAGAATCCAAGCCACCGCTTAATAGTATCCCGCATTCTCCATCAGTTCTTATCGTATCCTTGACGCACTTAAAGAAAGTTTCTCTGAAAAGTTCTCTGCACTTTTGATCATCAAACTTTTTCATTTCTTTTATTGAATTAAGTGGTTCGTAGTATCTGACTATCTCCTCAGACATATGACCAGCCTGGCTTCTTAGGATAACACCTGTTCCGTATGGTAATATATGTACACCTTCAAATGGTGTCAATCCATCAAAAAGGAAACAGTATGATAAATCCATTGCCTGAGATGCATACATCCACTTTTCACAGATACCAATATCAGGAACAGCATCTGTAATGGAAGATGTCAACGTTGAAAAGTAGACCTTACTCCCGTTTACATAATAATGTATACATCTGTTAGAAAGGTGGTCCGTGTACAATCTGAACTCATTTTTGTTTTTATCGTAAATTGCAAAAGAAAACAGTCCCAGTACATGATCTCCAAATCGGTCTCCCCACTTTTGATAAGCCTCAAAAAGGAGTTCTCCATCGGTCGCCGATTCATTAGCAGAAAACTCTTCCAATAATTCGCTCCTGTTATCAAGAAGGACGTCAGCTGTAAAAAAGATATCATCTCGAACAAATGGAAGTTTCTCAAGACGGGATTCTTTTGTAATGTACTGCAATCCGCATTCCATGTATACATTATGTTTTAGGAGTCTGTCTGTTCGATCGATTTTAAATTTATTTGTGCATTTGCTCATTTTATCAGGGATATTCGAATCTATATCAGCACCTGATAAATCAATACACCCCCATATTGCAGACATTTCTATAGCTCTCCGTTATACATTACTCTCTATATAATTCAATATTTCATTAAGAGTATTCTGTTTTTTATTCCTGCATATCTTGTGCACAGCAATCTGATTAGAAAGTCCTATGCACCTCATCATATCATCTGGCTCAAGCCTAAATGCCTCATTAAACAGCCAATTGATGAATATACAGTCTGTTATAATTTTAAGCTTCTCAGCTCCAACTATCTCCTGCTTTGTAAGTTCAGGAACGTCCTGAACTTCAACTCTGAAAAGAGCATCAACTTTTGCAGGTTTGTTATAGAAATCGTTTTCTCTTGAAACCTCAAATTTATTAAGATCATATCTAACCTGTCTTAAATTTGTTGTATCAAGACCATTCTTCTCTACCTGATCTTCGCAAAGCTTCTGAGCAGGAAACGCCGGATATGAAATAAACTCGCCATTTTCCAATACTATTCCGGTCACATCGTCGGCCATAAGTAATGCGCCTCTTTTAATAAGCTCTGTAGTAAGAGTAGATTTACCTGCTCCGCTATTTCCAGCAACGATTATTGTTTTATCTTTTATTCTGAGACACGCTCCATGTATCATCAGCATCTTACGATACCAAAGCAATACTGCAAGGCACAGACCCGGCAGAAAAACTGCAGCATCATCGATTGTTCCATTCTTATATTCAACAAAATTTATAGTTTTTCTATCATGGATATAGAATAATCCGGCGCTGTTATGGAACCACATCTCATCATTTTTGATTCCTTTATAATAACCTTCCTGAATCTGAGGTTCGATAAAATCCGGTATCCCTCCATATATGATCTCAATATCCGTTTCTTCAGGCTGCTCTGAAAGTTTTACAAATTGTGGAAATTCGTAGTCTGATGAAAGTGTTAGACCATATATTTTGTAATAATGCTTTTTATTATTCATAAAAACTAAAACTCCTTAATACGTTGCAAACTTTGCAACTGTTGTATATCCATCTCCGCTTCCTCCTGAAGCCCAGAGATTCCCACATCTTAGCCATGCATGAGCTTCCAGTTTGCCTTTTTCTGTAGTCACACCAAGATAGATGGTACATGGGATTTTCTTTATTATTAAAAATTTTCTTAATGTAAGCGCCCTGACAAGACACTTTTCTTCCCAGGGAAGTCTTTCTGTAATTCTGTTGATATGAAAGGCATAGAGCCTTGCAAGATCAATTTTATCCCTGCTTTCCTCAAAAGGGGTTTCTTCCCCCCTTACTCCAAGCCTGTCTTCAAGCTTTTTGCCAGGTGTATGTTTAACAATATAGCGATAGTAAAAAGAATAAATGTAAGCCTTTATTGTTACTGACTTTTCTTTGTTATCAAATAAAAAGGATCTTAAATCAATCATAATAACACCAAGTTTGTAAAATATAGTTCAAATCCGTTAAAACGCCTAAAAACAGTCCTTTAATAAGTTAGGGCAATCTAACAACATAAGTGTATATACAGCCACCAAGCTCCTGCGCGTATTCAAAATATTATCAGTCTTCTTTAAGATGTGGAAAAGGGTTTCTTTAGAATTTCAATAACCCTGATAGAATTATCTCTTCCCCCTAAATCAATTGCCCCTAAAACTGTTACATACCTTATTTCAAAAACAAATCCTCCAAAAACGGAGTAATTTTAACATAAAACAAACACTCCGTCAATGAAGGATTCCACTGTAAACTCTTACACTTTATGAAATTTTATGTCCATTAATTAATGCTTCCGCTATCTCTGGAAAATACCATTTCAGATTCTTTCTATCCATAATTGCATAATTAGTCACTTCTGCTGCGGATTTTGCATTTGACCCATTATCCCAGAGTATTGGGCACGCTCCTATTTCAGCTGCTTTTTGTGCATAATCAGCTGTATATTGGACTCTATCAACGTTACTATCACCTGTTGTTCCAAACTCACCTATTACTATTGCATATCCTCTATCATATAATTTTTTTATGTTATCAAAGCCAGTTTCCATTTTTTCATATTTTAAATAACCATGAACGCCAACTAATAGCCTGTCTTCAACAGAATCAGTAGGAAGTTCAAAATAATCTATATTTCGCCCATCACAAGTGGCTGCATAAGTATTTATAAGCAAAAATCTGGTAGCATTGTTTGATCCCGTTGCTCTAACCAAATCAACAAATAACTGATTCCAATTATTATAGATAGATAATGATTCATATGGAACATCGGTCCATCTGGTATTATCATCTACCATCTCATTAAATCCCTCAAGGATCAAATGATCATCATAATCTTTTAAACATTCTGCAATCTGTATTATCATATTGGCAACCTTATCACGGTTGCCATTGTAATTACTCTTGGAAGCCTTGATCCAACCATCATTACCTGTATCATGATGTATATCAACTATGCAATACATACCGTTATCAATAACCATAGAAACAACTTCTGATACTCTCAAAAGCCAATTAGGATCAACATTTCCTTTTTCATCAATATGGTTCATGTATGTTACAGGTATCCTGACCGTTCCAAAACCTTTATCTGCAATCATTTTGATAAGGTCTTCTGTAATAGGTGCATTCCACCAAATTGTTTCATATGTACTCGGATTTGCATCCATAGTAAACATATTGTTCCAATCACAAACATCTAGTGAATTACCGATATTAATTCCAACGCCCATTTCTCTTACAAAGGCTCTTGACTCTGATGATTCAGCTACTACCTGCTGTTTTGGTATACCTATGTACCAAAAAACTACTACTGCACATGCTGCAACTATTAGAGCTGTAAAAACTGCTATTATTATTCCAATCTTCTTTTTCACGTCTATCTCCTAAACTAGTCTTTATATCTTTCTTAATTAGTGACTGTTACATGCTTTAATTACAATCACTAAACAAATTCAATCTTTTTCAAATGAACACTTATCAGGAAATAACTTATCAAATTCCTGTATCAATCTTTCCTTGTATTTTAAAAACTGCTGTTCATCTGCATTATCCATTAGATCGTTTATAACAAGCAACGGCCTCTTTCTATCATTAATCCTATTACATATAATATCTAGAGATTCATCATCATATAACTCATAATAATCCCCAATATCATACAACTTTATTGGTTCAAAATTGCCTGTCATAAAATTCCAATATCTCATTAGCCATTGACTAAGATCCATAGGTGTTCTGAACTTATTCATGCAAACTCTGTCAAGATTATCGTGTTCCAAATCCCATATTTCTTTGAATACACTTTTTTTATGAGAAATCGTAAAATGCTGATCAACAAAGCCATAAATTCGCTTAAACACTATTGTTTCAAAATTGGTCAGCATATTCCTTCTTCCAAACTTAGGACTTATCCATTGCAATACTCGTTTCCAACCAAGCCATTTCATTCCAAAATGCTTATTAATTATACCTAAATTATTAAAAATCATGTGATAAAAAATAGTAGAAACATCGTAATTATAGTATGAAGTGCTGATCAACATATCACAGGGCTTGTCGTTTTTAAAGAACATCTCTTCTTTTGTATGATCTATAAGAAACAGATCATCATTAAAAAGAACAAAATTATCTGATAATTCCTTGATTCTATGAAGATTCAATTCAATAACATTTGAATTATATGTTGGTAAATACTTATCAGGAATATAGTCTTTATGTCTGACTACAACAAGTTTCTCATTATCTGTGTCAAGCCACGTAGGAACATGCCCCCATGTCACAAAAAATATTTTATTAATGAAAGGCATATTTTTTTCAATACCCCTGAACCAATATCTCATTAATCCCCAATCTCTATATCGATTGGGAGAATCAGGTTTTTCTTTACCGTTAGACGATATTTCGGAGTCATATTGTTTCTTCTCTGCAAGCCAGGCCGGATCGCTTCCATCTACCCATGTTACAACAACATCAATTTTACTATTCATTCATTCAATCCTTTTTAGTTACCGCTAAAAATGAGCAAATCCACCAGTTCTTCGTTAGGCCACATAAGTGTTTTTCTATCAAATATAGCCATCTCATTAATATGACCATTATCCCACCATATAGCAGGAACTCCCAGAGCGTTAACATATTTTAGATATTCTGTTGCTCCTTCAATACGATTATCCCCATCGTTTGAAATCCAGAAAGCCCATTCTCCAATAATAACATTATATTTTTGAGTAAACTCGGTCATAATGGCAAAATTTTCCTGCATATTGCCAAGATTAAAATAACAATGAAGTCCAACCAATATTTTGTTATTTGCTGTATCTGATGGCAAAACAAACGCATCCAACACTTTCTTAGTAGACATTGCTGCATAAGTATTTACAAGAAGGTATCTGTCTTTGTTATTCCCGCCAGTTGCTCTGACAGTATCTACGAATAACTGATTCCACATATTCATTGCAACAAGATCTTTGTCAGGAATATAGTCATCCCATTGGCATTTTTCATTGACCATCTCATTAAAGCCTTCAAGTATAAGTTTTTCATCCTTACTCTTGAATCTTTCTGCTATCTGAGTAACCATATATTCAACTTTGTTCTTATTGCTTTTATAATTGCTCTCTGATGCCCTGATCCAACCACTATTACCCGTATCATGTTGAATACTGACTATAACATACATATCATACTTAAGAGCCCAGTCAATGACCTCTTCAACCCTGTCTAGAAATGCTGTATCAATTGTTCCATTATCAGACATGTGATTAAAATAAGTAACCGGAACTCTCAATGTCTTGAACCCTCTGTCACTTATTGCCTTGATCATATCTTCGGTTGCCACAGGATTTCCCCAATAAGTTTCAAGTTTGGCAATCTCCGAACTTACATCGTAGTAGAAATCCTCAAGTTTAAGATCTATCTCTATAGTTCCACCAACAACATCACCTGTCGTTTTAACACCATCAAATGAGGACATAGGCTGATATACGTACTCAGTTACTTCATTTTTCATTGTAAGTGTATGGGAGCCTATTAAATTGCCCATTGTAAACTTTGAACCAGATGAAGTTGTAAAAGTTGCATTAGTTATAGTACATGTAAGTGGCTTATTCTGAGCATTAGCATCATGAGATACTATCTGAATAGCAAAAGAATCACATTTTGTACTAGTAGCTGCCTTAAGAGAATCTATTTTCCAGACAAAATGAAGAGATCCATCATATGAAAAATATTGATAGGATGACGCATCCCAGGCGCTATATGGGTTCGTGGTATATATCGCTGCAGCCTGATAATCAATAGCCTTATTCGAGCCAGTAATATCCCAGTCGCAAACGTCAAGATCATTACCAAGGCTCATTCCATTACCCATGTCTTTAAAAAGCTCATCAACTGACAGATCTTCGCTCGCATATACTATATTTGCATTCTGTGAGCTTACAGCAATCTTAGTAGAGCTGCCGTTTTCAGCATTGGCAACTCCGGTCTCAGCGTAAATTCCACACGAAATCACGCAAAGTGATAATGCAGTTATTAACATTATTGATAATAATCTTTTCATAAGTTAACCTCACACTACTAATAATACAGTTGTTCTTTTACCAATCTGTATTTTTTCAGCACTCTTATTTATAATTATTTTTATATTTTAATCAATAATTACAAATATGAAGCGTATCATTTTCAAATACTAACTGTTCAGCGGATATGCCGTTCCAATCAAATTCTTTAAAATATTTCTTATACTTTTCACAGGCCTCAACTTTTATATAATCTGTATGTAAATAATAATTAATTCCTAATACATCGCTCCAATCTGTATAGAACAAACTCACTACCATATCTCTATTATAATATAGTCCAGAATAACAAGGGTATGATGGTGAAGAATCATAGTAAAATGCAATTTTATCTATCTTATTACCAGTAGATAATTCATATTCTCGAATCTCATTACCAATAAACTGCGCTCTTACCAGGTCTGCCATATCATTTTTGTTCTTATCTATATATATTCTGTTAAAAGAAATATATTGAAAAAACAACAGAACTATAAGTCCAATAATAACAAACGTTTTGATACCTAATATTCTTTTGATTTCATTATGGTAATTAATTGCTATCTCAAATGCTAACATTCCAATTATACTTGCTAATGGATAAACAACTCTCATAGCATTCCAACCTGAACCCTGCAAAAGAGTTGCAAGAGGAAAGATTATTGCTATTAACAACATAATAAACAAATGTACTATCCTAAATTTACCATCTGAGCACTTCATAGCTAAAAACAAAATTATCAATAATAAAAGCGAAAAAAGTCCCCCCATAAAAAATTTGGGCATTAATTCAAATGTGTCGTATAAAAAATGGCAAAATGCTGACACTGTATGCTTAAAATTTACTATATAACTTTCATTCAAAGATGTTCTTTTGCTTCCAGTTATTAAAAAAAGTGACACTGTAATCAAAGCAGAAATGCAATATGGTACAACCAAAAACAATAAATTGACAAAATATGTCTTTAAAGATTTTGCATATGCAAAAACAAGTGGCATACAAAGAAGAATATATAACGCCATTATTCCTTGGTATGTTAGTGACGATAATACTATATATACTATAGCCTTAATTAAAAAATAGAATTTCCTTTCTTTAAAAAAATCATCCATCCTACATGCTGCAATAACATTCAGCAGTATAGCCAACATAAATCCAAATTTTTCAATAAACATAAAATATTCTATTATATATATATTGGCTATGCTTACAAAGCTGATAAGAATTCTTGTATTCTCATTTTTAATATATTGGGATATATGATTTGAATAAACAAAAATAGCCTCCCATAAGAATATCAACGATAGTACAGCTGATACTCTATATACATTCTCATTAGATATTTTCAATATATCAAACAAATAATAGAATAATCCTATAATTGGGCGACCATTTCTTAATAACATATCCTCTCCGGCGCCTTTAAATCCAGCATTAAATACAACGTATGTATCTGTTGCAAACGACAAAAAAATACAGAGACCAAAATAACTTAATATAAATAACGTTATTTTTAATATTGTATTTTTACTATCTGTCAAATATTTCCTATTAATTAACTTCATTTTTTAACAGTCATCCATATATATTTTTTCTATTTCTAAAAAGAATTATTCGCTTAATAGTGCTACCATTTTCATCCAAAGTTTTCACTTTGTCCCCAAAATCATGTAATATATCAGAACATAACATTTCTGAACATATAAACAAGTTTATAACATTTTGTCTTAAATAAAAAAAAGAACATCTTCTGTCTTGGTCTTAAAAGATCTGTTTTTATCTCGCTCAACGTTTTTCTTGCAAAAGAATCTTTGCGTATTGTTTTAAGTTCTTTAATGCAGTCCTTTCTGTTTCCTAACATATAGGAATTAGTAACAGAAACATAGATTGCATAAAAGGCTGATGCAATAAGACGATCATCATTCTTAATACCTTGCTCTTCAAAATAAGTCTCTATCAGAGCATGACGATTTTTAAGCATGTTCCACATGCCATTTCGATAACGTCTTGTAAGAGATTGTGAATTATCTCTATAGTATACCAATTTGTCCTTTATAAAAACAATCTTTTTAGCCTTTTCGCTAACATACATCTGAAATATATCGTCTTCAGTATATACTTCTCTTTCAGAGATAAAGCATTTTTCTGAAAGACATTCTTTTTTATACAATCTTCCCCATACATATCCGGGCATATTATCATACCCTGGGGCATAAATCTTACCGATTACAGGAAGAACATATTCTTCAATAACGTTTCCATCTATAACCCTGTCTCGTATAGGGTATGTATTTGTGATTATTGTGCCGTTATCATCTCTATAATGCCCACAAACACATATATCTGCATCATTATCTTTAAGCGCATTATAAAGCTTTTCAACGTAGTCTTTGTCTACATAGTCATCACTGTCTATAAAAGTGATATATTGTCCCCTGGATACATCAAATCCCGCTTTCCTTGCGCTTGACAGACCGCCGTTTTTTTTATGAATAACAACAACACGGTCATCTTTTTTATATTCATCACATAATTCCGGGCTATTATCTGTAGATCCGTCATCAACGATAATACATTCTATGTTTTTGTATGTCCCCGTCAACAAACTGTCTATGCATTTATTCAAATATTTTTCCTGATTATATACAGGAATTATTACGCTAATCAGTTCCATCCAATACCTTTTTCCATCATTTTATTTACACATAAATCACGCATCTACAAGATCAATTTTGCTTTTTATCAATAACAGCTGTAATACTAGCTTTTCAAAGCTACATAAATGCTTGGCATATAATAAAATAGTGTAAAGAATTTTTCCTTTTTCATTCCCCTACTCTCTTTATAAAGACTTCTGTATCTAAGATAGAGACTTCTCATTTTGCCTAAAGAGATGCACCCCTTTGTCTTTTTGCAAAAGTCGATGATCCAATACATATATGTTCTTCTAGGATATGCTCCAAGATTCGGGTGTTTTTGATCCATATATTCTATTTCTTGTTCAAGAACCCAGAATACATCATCATAGAACCTTTGGTTTATGCTAAATGTTGAACTTGAAACGTTGCCCCTGTAATAATAATAAAGCTTTTCATCGCTATAAACAGCCTTACTGGCTTTATCATACAGCCGATAGAGAACATGCAGATCTTCACAGATTCTCCCTGCTGGGAACTGTATTCCGTCAAACAAGTCTCTTTTAAAAAGCTTTCCCCACATAACAACATATAATTCGTCTTTAACTGTATGTATATTTTTGATCATATCAGTATTGTTAAATACAGTTGTATGAGAATCTCCTTCGTTATCTGATACTGCTTTATCTCCGGAAAAAGACTTGTAGTTAACTACTGATATATCAGCATCATTATCAGATAATAATAATAATAGTTTTTCTAATAAATCTGGCGCCACATAATCATCTGAATCGATAAAGCAATAATAATCTCCTGTCGCTATCTTTAATGCATTATTTCTGGCAACAGACTGTCCTGCATTCTCCTGATGTATTACCTTTATTCTGTTATCTTTCTCAGCATAATCATCGCATATAATACCAGCCTTATCAGGGGTACCATCATCTACAAGTATTAGTTCTATATTTCTATGACTTTGCTTTATTATGCTTTTTATGCACCTGTCAATATAGTCTTCCGTCTTATAGACCGGAACTATTATGCTGATCTTATCCCCTACATTTTTTTCCATTATTAACCTCATGCCTCTACCCTAAAAAAGAAGCTGCCAGATCGATAATTAAAAATCTCTTTTAAAATATGCAATATAGTACATTTTAAGAAGCTTTTTAAGTGGATACTCCTTCGAGACCTTTAATAATCGTATCTTTTTTCTGAATATTTTAATATATGGTCTTATCAGATCCTTATAATCTTTAACATCGCCTTTTTTCATGATATCAATATTTCTCCAAAGGAAATACAGATACCCATCTATAGCAATATCTACCAGTCTTTGCTTGCCAAGCTCTTTATAAAAATCTATCCTATCTACCACAGCTCCCATGGAATCTTCAAGTTCTTTTACGGTAAAACGGCTATTAGTAATTGAATCTGCTCGTTTACGGTAAAAGTACAATACATTCGGAAGGAAGACTACTTGTCGTGTCTCATGAAGAAGACGGTGATAAACGTAGGCATCCTCATGAATCTTACTGGATGGATATTTAACTCTTTCAAATAATGATTTTTTATATATTTTATTGATTGGAATCACAAGCTTTACTGTATTTTCAGCAGAAAAGGCTTCATCTTCCATTTCATTTTCTGTAATTACAATTTTTTCTTTGTTTTTGGATACGACATCCTTTGGAATAGCCTCACCGTCATTAAAAGAATAATAATCACACATCACTATTCCGGAACCATCTTTGATAGCAGTTTCATACAGTACTTGTATGTATGTAGGAGCCACAACATCATCAGAATCCACAAAGCATATATATTCACCATTAGCTTTGCTTATACCTAAATTCCTAACTTCGGCAACTCCACCGTTTTGTTTATGTATAACTACAATTCTGGAATCCTTCGCAGCATACTCATCGCATATTTCTCCGCTTCCATCGGTAGAGCCATCGTCAATAAGTATAAGCTCATAATTGTCATAAGTCTGCGAAAGAATACTATCTAGGCATTCAGGAAGGTACTTTTTAACATTAAAAACAGGGACTATTATTGAGACTTGAACACTATTCATGCTTACTTATACCCTTCTTTTAATAAAGGCCATCTTTAATCTTATATAATACTTTTGTAAATCCGGAAAAAACCTGTAAACAATGAATTTGATCTTCTGATCAATTCCAATATTATTGCATCTGATTGCTTTTAAATATATATCTTTATATGCCTTTAGCATCTTGATCTTATATTCCTTATCACCTATAGTGTTGCTTTCCCTTATATTTTTCAAAATAGTATTGGCATATCCGACATATGTCATCTGTAATAGCTCTTTTTCATAATGCTGCGTAAAAAAATCTATCTTTTCTAAAGAAGTTGCTATACCGCAATCACACTTTTCTATGCTGGATTCACCTCTTGTTGCTGAGTTTTGTGAATAGTAATAATAATACAATTTAGCATCGGTTATAAGAACCGTATCGGCATTATAAATAGCCTTAAATGTTGTTGCCCCGTCTTCATAATATCTAAGATGTTCAGGAAATCTCACATTATCCCAGAGTCTTGCATCAAAGAGCTTTCCCCATACCATACTATACATGATCCTGTATTCTTCTTTTAGCAATAAGTCTTTAGCTGAAATGATCTTGTCATGCGAATGGATTGTATCTACTGTTTCAAAAGCGAATTCTTTGTAATCTTTAGTAGTATTGTAGGGCTGACACCAGACAATATCCGCCTTACTACCAGACTGCTTATCTATTAATATTTGCAGATAATCGGGATGAATATAATCGTCTGCATCGACAAAACAAATAAAGCTATCCTTATCTTGATCTTCCACATAACAAAGCGCTTTATTTCTTGCACTTGCTGCACCTGCGTTGATTCCTGATGATATACAGATTACTCTGCTATCTGTAGCTGAATATTGCCTGATAATGTCTAAAGTATTATCTGTAGATGCATCATCAACGACTATAACAGATAAATCCTGATAAGACTGCTTCAAAATACTATCCAGGCATCCACCTATGTATTTACTCACATTATACGCAGGAACTATTATATAAACCCTTTTCTCCATTAATTAAAACCTTCTTTTACGATGAACAATTTTAGTTACTTTGAGAATCAGCTTTAAAAAATATTCATATTCCTCTGTCTTATGGAAAATAGCATAGTTCATAAGATTGGGCACTATAACACACATGATCATCTTACAAACAAATAGCAAATAAAAATTTGATATAGGAAGACTAATGCATATAAAATATGTTAGCAATTCCTCAGCTATAAATAAAGCAAAGCATTCAAGAATAAGTAATAAGTATTTTCCACTACCCATAAAGAAATACTCATTAAACAAAAGCTTAGCTTTTAAGAGCATCTGTACTGACTGTGAAATAATAGTTCCAAGGATTACTCCGACAAGTCCCATGTACTGAACCAGGATCAACGAAACCACTATATTCATTGTCATACCAATAAATGATATATATTTATCTTTTTCAAATAAGCCAGCACTGGTCAGGGTAATCCATAAAGGTGACTTGATAAACTGGAAAAAGGCATTAAACATTACGATAAATACTGTGACCACCGGCAATGTCATGTCTTCATTCTTGGACCACACTATAGTAATAAAATCACTAGACAAACAAAATAAGGCTGTTGTTGCAAATGAAGCGACAAAAAGTGTGATAAGCGTAAGCTTTTTTAGAATATTGTAAACATACTCTTTTCCTTCAGAAGCAATAGCATTACCTATACTGGCCTGCGCAGAATATAAAGAGCCCGATATAAATGTCGTTATGTAATTGACCAATGTGTTATAATTGGACATAAAACCGACAGAAATAACGTTTACAAAAGATGAAATGATCAGATTATCTGTAGATGTAAGTACTGTAGTTGATACTTTTCCAAGAAAGATATTCTGTACATCTTTTAGAATTTTTCTTGTTTCCTGTTTTTCAAGAGATGACTTGGTATCTTCAAGAACAGGATAAGCTTTTTTCACATGCAGGGTTTTTACCAAGTTGAAACCCAGCGTTAATATAATTTCTACAACAATATAGGCAACAAAGCTTCTGGTGATCGCCAGGGCCACTATCTTGGCAATAGGCGTGACTATATTACCTATCATTGTGATGTGTCCAATAATATATCCCCTCTGATCTGCTGTAGCCAGAGTAAAGTTATATGAGTATAAATATGTAATAGCAGTTTTAATAAGGAAAAGAACATATATTCCCGTGATATATTTGATGTCAAATGTTGTATCTTTGATTATATATCGCAAAAACGGTACAAGACACATACCTACTACAAAAATAAAAACTGCTACCATTCTATAAATCCATTTATAGAAATTCATTATTGCAGCAATTTTTTTCTCATCTTTTTCCCTAAGAGGCTTATACAGATTAAAAGTTACTGCTGAACCAAATCCCAGTTCTGAAAGAGACAAAAGAGATAAAATATTCGAAAATAATCCATCTATACCAAGGTATTCTGAATTTAATATATAAATAAAAATAGTTCTTGATATAAATCCAATTGCTATAGTTATTACTGTATTTATTGTTGTCCAAATACTATTCTTAATAACATTTTCACTACGCATCACTTAACAAACCTTTTAATAATATGTTTTTTAATTCTATAATATTGATACAAAAAGTAGTTATATTCCTTTACTGTTTCTATTATTCTCTGCAGCATACCAATATGAGCATCCGGATCTTTTCTATAATCTTCATAATATTTCTTATATACTATCTTGTATCCTGTCCATGCCTTCTTGGGACTTTTTGTAATTTGCTCCATACCATGCTGTATATAATGGAACAGCACCTTTTTTACTCCGTAAATCCTGTAATTCTTACTGATTCTGAGCCACATCTCATAGTCCTGTCTTGCCGGAAGGCTTTCATCAAAACCTCCAAGCTTAACCAAGGCACTTTTTCTCATAAGCCCCTGAGATGTACTTCCGATATAGTCATATTTGAGCTGGTCATGAAATGTAATCTCGTCCTTATATAACCTTGTTGTGTAGTACTCACTTACTGTCGGAGGCTCCGTAGATATATCAACAACATCTCCCAGACAATAAACCATAGCTACGTTTTCATCAGCATCTTTAAATCTGGCAAGCTGCATTTCAAGCTTCTCAGGTTCCCATGTATCATCATCATCAAGAAAAGCCACATACTCGCCTTGAGCATTAGTTATACCAAGATTTCTGGCAGCGCATGCCCCTTTATTTCCATCTTGTTTGATGTATTTTATTCTGTCTCTTCCAGAAAATGCTTCTGCAATTAACTTACTTTCTTCACTATTATTCTTATTATCATCTACTATCAGTATTTCAAGATCCTGATATGTCTGATCCAGAACACTTTGTACAGCTTTTTCCACGGCTT
>JAEEGL010299327.1_pt1 | contig 26509 bp, 23 predicted proteins | sample 9134231 | NCBI WGS metagenome assembly JAEEGL01 (sample SAMN16246548, study PRJNA631951) | gut metagenome | biome: gut microbiome; feature: rumen; material: fiber-attached | host: Bos | place: Iran: Karaj | collected 2018-10 | reverse complement strand
TAGCGATATCTTCCGCCGATTCCAGCCGGAAGTATTCCTGCAGATTGGCCTGTTCCGTGGAATAAGAATATTTCTCCGGATACAATGCCGCCAGCATCCACTGCATGCCGAATTTCTCGCCGCTTTCCTTTGCCTGACGGATGCCCTTACCAAATGCCGCCCAGATCACGATAACGATCAGGAGTGCTATTACCAAAACTGCGATCACACTATTACGGAACCGACGCAGTACCTCCCGATTGGCATGCTGCTGCCGCCGACGTCTTCTGCGTGGTCTTTGCTGTTGATTCTCTTTCATAGTCCCTCTCCGTAAAATTTACTCATACAGAGTAGATTATAACAGACCGGAGCGAAATCGTCATTAACATTTTTTCGGCGGAAGCAGAGTGCGTCTGAGAAGGACTTTTACACTGTTTGTTCTGCTGTACATGAATAGGCGTTATGCCACCGTAAAATGCGCCGCTGCCCGTTTCCTGCATTCTTCCCCATATTAAGAGGCAGATCCGTGAATATCCCCGGTCCCGGGTATGCGGTTTTGCTGACGACCTCTGCGCGCAAAAAACACGCCTCCGGTCTGAAATATATACCATAAGATGTGCAGACAGTACCAAAATAAAATGAAAAAAAGATTTGTATTATTTTGAACTTGTTTATAGCAATCTAAGCCTTGGTATCGCTTCTTGAAAATAAGATCACGATCAGGTCATTACACCTGTAAGACTAAAGATGAGCTTTCGCTCACAGAATCTTGCAGAAAATTGCTGAACCTTACACCTCCTACCGGTACAGATTATCTGCAAACACCTTACGATGCATAACTATAACCGAAAGCGGTCGATTTGACAAGGGGTTTTATCACCAACTTTTCAACAACTTTATCAACAAAAAAGGAGCGACCTGTCGCCGCTCCTTTGGATCCCTGATCCGATCATTATTTGGAACCGATGATATCCACCGCCCAGATAAAGTCCGTTACAACATTGCTGTACTGGTTTTCGTCCATCTCGGTCACTTCACCGGACTGGAAGTAGCACACTGTCCATACCAGTGCATTTTCGCCCGGATCCATGGTGTATATCACCGGATCCTTATAGCGTTCATAGATGGTCACATGCGTTCCTGTCCGTCCCATGATGGAATCTCTGGAATCAGACTCTGCCGTAGTGGTATCCAGCACATATACTGTCTGCGCATTCTTCTGGTTGACATCACGAATCAGGATCACTTCCGTGCCGATATAGCCCTTGTTATCAGAATGAATGAAGCTGCCCTTCTTGTCACGCGGGTGTGTAATGTTGATATACTCGCGGGTATCCGAATTGAACACGCACAGATCCAGATCCAGATCCGGCTCATCCCAATCCAGTACGACATAAGCCTCGCCTTCCTTCGGAATGGGCACCAGTTGAGCTTTGATCACATTGTCATCGCCAACGTGAATATCTTCCTCATAGCGGAAATACAGATCAGATACACACAATAATGTATAGTTTCCGTTAGGCACATCTTCAAAAGTACACAAACCTTCGCTGTCGGTCTCCAATACATACGCCGGATCACCTTCCGTCGTGTTGTGTCCTTCATATAAGTAAACATCTACATCCGTCACCAGAGAATCGTCTGTGATCACTACGGTATAAACATCCAGATCCGTGGTCTTGATCTCCATAGAAGCATCCAGCTGCACGCCGGCCGCCGCATTACTCTCGTCCACGGTGATATTATCGATCGCTGCATCTGTATAATCCTCTTTTGCAGCGCGCACGGTATAAGCACCATACGGCACATCATGAAATACTGCGGTACCGTCCGCACCTGTTGTCGCTGTTGCCACAACATTGCCCGCGCCGTCACACAACTCTACTTCCACCTCGGCCAGCGCGCCGTTTGCATCGCTCCACTGTACCGTCATATCGGTGGTGGTAGGTGCCGCTTCTGTCGGCTCCGGCTCTTCGGTCGGTTCCGGTTGCTCCTCCACTGTCGGCTCCGCCGTAGGTTCCGGCGTTGCTTCCACGTAATCCCAATCTTTTTCCGGTTCCTGCGAGTTCTTTTTGCCACCGCTCACAACCGCGATGATGATCAATACAACGATGACTGCGGCTCCGATCGCGATCCATTTCACCGGCAGCTGCTTTCCGCCCTGCTGCGCACCACCGGACTGCTGCCCTTGCGCTGCGATCTCTTCCGGCGACGGGGCCGGGGTACCGCATTTGGAGCAAAAGCGCATATTCGGCTCCATATGAGCTCCACACTTTGTACATTTCATAATTCATCCCTCCCAACAAAACCAATAAAATAAGAAACAACTACTTCTTACTTTAACAATTCCAACGCTAAAGTTACCATTTTTCTTTGTTTTTGTCAATTTTTTGCCCCTTTCTCCCTCCGGCAGGCGATTTGTCATAGCCACTAAACCATGTTATAATTGATAAAGTTTTGTGGGTATTATTGATGGATCATGGGGGGATCACACTATGGAACAGGCAGATCTTTCGCAAAAACTGACCGCATTCCGCGATCAGATGAATTCCCGCTTTGTCGGCAAAAAAGAAGTGGTGGAAAACCTGCTCTGCTGTTTTCTGGCTGGCGGGCACATCTTGTTAGAAGATGTTCCGGGCGTAGGAAAAACCACTCTGGCCAGGACCTTTGCCGGCTCCCTTGGACTTTCCTTCGGGCGCATCCAGTTCACACCGGATACCATGCCCGGCGATGTCACCGGTATGACCGTCTATGATATGAAGAGTGGCGAATTCCATTACCGTCCGGGAGCTGTTCTGAAAAATATCGTTTTGGCGGATGAACTGAACCGTACTTCCCCCAAAACACAGTCTGCACTGCTGGAAGCTATGGCGGAAGGCCAGGTCAGCGTGGATGGGGAGATTCATACCTTGCCACAGCCGTTTATGGTCGTAGCAACACAGAATCCCTTAAGTTTCACCGGTACCTATCCCCTGCCGGAAGCCCAGCTGGATCGTTTTATGATGCGGCTCACCATCGGCTATCCCGATGCCAACGAAGAAATCCGCATGGCAAAGGCACATTTGGACGATGCAGACAGGGAAGATATCAAAGCCCTCCTTACAGCCGAAGATGTGCGGCAGTTGCGTAAAGAGGCCAAAAAAGTAGCCATGAGTGATGCTATGCTCTCATATGCCCAACAGATCATCGCTGCCTCCCGCTCCGGTCAGGAATTTTTACTGGGTGCCAGCCCGCGTGCCATGGTGCATCTCACACTGGCAGCCAGATCCCGTGCCTATCTGTGCGGACGCGATTTTGTCAAACCGGATGACCTGAAGCATTGCGCTGTGCCCGTACTCTCCCACCGTCTGTTGCTCTCTACCGAGATGAAACTGCAGAAAAAAGATACGGCAGAGCTGCTGCGGGCCATGCTCACCAAGATCAAAGTCCCGGTGGACTAAATACACGGTGACGGATATGAGGCGGCGGCTTTTGATCTATCTCTCCTGTTTGATCCTGGCACTGGTCGGTATCTCTTTTCAGGGTGGCCCGGTCACCCATCTGTTTTTGCGTCTGGTGCTGCTGCTGCCGCTTTTTTCTATACTATATATAGGATATGTCATTGTTTTTCTGAGGATCTATCAAAAAACCGACGGCCGTAACATGGTCAGCGGCAGCCCGTCGGATTTTTACATCACACTGCAAAACGAGGGGCCCTTTTCCTTTTCCGCTTTACGCGTCCAATACTATTCTTCTTTTTCCACGATCATGGATCTGCCGGAAGATGTGATCTATGAACTGCCGGCCGGCGCCCGCATCCAACAGAAAACACAGCTTCTGTGCCGCTACCGCGGTGAATATCAGGTTGGGATCAAAAAGATCAAGGTCTGGGATCCCTTTGGCTTTCTCTCGTTCACCTACCGTATCCGGGAGCCGCTCAGCGTCATCGTCGCCCCTGCCCTGATATCACTTACCCATCCCGATGACAACGAATTGCTGCTTGCCAACCACGACAGCCTTGTCAACCGTACTGAGCCGGACATCACCGTGCGCGAATACCAGCGTGGGGATGTCATGCGCATGATCCCTTGGAAAGCCAGTGCGGTCATGCAGGAACTGATGGTTCGCGAGGGCATCGGTGAAGAAATGCGCGGGGTTGGCATCTTTATGGAATGTCACCGGCATAGCGATCGCATGGAAGATTATCTCCCGATGGAAAATAAGATCGTTGAGCGTGTATTGTCGTTGGCTGAATATTATATGCGCGATCACATCCCTGCAGATATATTGCTGCAAAAGGAACATGTCATACGAAAACCGATACAGAATGCATCCGGCTTTGAAGATCTGTACAACGAACTGTTTCATTACAGCTTTCGCGAGGACCGCAGCATGCAACAGATGCTGCAGAATGCTGAGCTCACCGATCTGTCCCGGTATCGCATGCTGATCTTCATTGTACACAGCTGGGGGCCGGAAGAAGAAACTCTGCTGGATGAGATCAATACTTCCCATATACCGGTATCCATACAGTTGCAGGAGGTGTCGTCATGATCATGTTTTTCTATGACCTCCTGTTTGTATTACCGTTTTCCGCAGCACTGACACTGCTGCTGCAGCCGTATTGCTGGCAGGAGCACCAAATGCTGCCGGTGCTGAGCGTCTGCCTTGTCGGTGCCGTCCTTCTTCTATTATTAAAGGATCTGCAAAACCGGGGACGCATCTGGTTATCCGGAAGCCTGGTGACCGTTCTGTTAGCCGCCTTTCTGCTGCAGCCATCCGGAGAACGTTTCGATTTCTTCGTGGCACAGATCTGGATCCTGCAAATCCTGCTGATCTCGCTGGCGGCATTGCTATTACATCTCCTGCAGGAGCGCTACCGCATGCTTCGTCTGCTGTTTGCCTTTGGAGGCTGCATCGCTATCACCATGATGTCTTTCTACGACTACTCTGTAGAGAAACTTGCTGTGGCTGCCATGCTGCTCTATCTGCTGCTGGCTCTGGCAAATGAACTGCAATACCATTCCGTAAAAGAAGGAGACACCGATCCGAAAAAACATCTGACCGGTATCTCGCCGTTTTTGCTACTGTTATTTCTCTGCATCCAACCGGCAAAGGCACCGGAGGATCCTTACGATTGGGGATTTGTACGCTCCATCGCTGCACATATCTCCAATACCTTCCATGTGATCGGAGACCGCTTCTTTGCAGGATCCGGCTGGGATTCCGCTACTCCCAGGATCGGTTTTTCCGATCGCGGCGATTTTGCCGACAGCCTCACCACCGCAGACTACAATGCTATGACTCTTGATCTGAAAAACAGCTCCGATCCGCAGCTCTATCTGGCCGGCAAGCATTTTGATACTTTTAACGGACAGCAATGGACCAAGACCGACCAAAGCGATATGGATCAGCAGGGGCTGGATACCATAGAAACCATGGCCGCCGTATTATCTGACAAAAACATACTTTACCCGGAGGATCTGATGCGGCGTCATTCCATGGAAGTCGCCTATGACGGCCTGCGCAGCGCTTGTCTTTTTTCTCTCCCGAAAAACGATCCGATCCGCGGTATCAATGAAAACGGACCGCAAAGGATCGGTGGTGATCTGGAAGCTGCCGGCGGTAAGAAAACAACACAGAAGTATACCCTATTCTATTATCGCCTGAACCGGGATCACGAGCTGTTTACGGAGCTGCTCTCCTCTGCCCACGCGATCACCGAAAACGAATGGAATACCGCGCTTGAGCAATGCAGAGTCATTGACCCGTCCACCTATACCTACGATGACTATCTTTCTTATCACCGGATGATCAACGACACCTATCTGCAGCCGGTCACATTATCTCCGGAACTGCAAGCATATATGGATGCAGCTTTGGATAGTGCCGACAGCGATCACGAAAAACTGTTGCGTATCGAAACATTGCTGCGCTCTTTCCGATATACTGAGACTCCCGGTGCCCTGCCCTCCGACATTTCAAATGCATCGGATTTTCTGGACTACCTGATCCTGGAAAAACAGGATGGCTATTGCAGTTATTATGCAACAGCTTTTGTTCTGCTGGCCCGCGCCTATGGTCTGCCGGCAAGATATGTACAGGGATTCCGCGTACCACCCGGCGTGATCGCCGGCAGTAAGGCAACTGTGCTCTCTTCCTATGCGCACGCATGGCCGGAGGTCTATCTGGAAGGCATCGGCTGGCTGGTCTTTGAACCCACCCCGGGCAAGCAACGCTACGTACGCTGGTCCACTACCGAAGAACGACGCACACACATAGAAGGCGCCGGCAATTCCCCATCTGGATATACCGCAGACGCCCCCTCCCCTTCCCTCTCCGAAAACAAACTTTCTGAAGAAACGGAAGAAGAGGAAACGCCACGCTTTATCCTGCACTGGTATCATATCGTCATCCCCATCTCGGCCGGTCTGCTTCTGGCATTGCTGCTGTTGGCTATTGATCAGCTGATCCGCAAGATCCGGTATGACCGAATGAGTGCCCGTGAAAAAGGACTATGGCTGTGCCGCCGCAACATAGATGCCTTGAAACGCATGCATCTGGTGCGGGAAGACGGCGAGACTCTCGAAGAATTTGCAAACCGGGCAAGCGAACAGGTCGGCGAAGAAGCAACGGCCTTTTGCAGTATTTACGAATCGCTTCTGTATGGCCGGAAAGAACCCACGGAAGAAGATCTCTGCCTGCTGCTGGAGGGCGAGAAACGATTGCTGCAACTGCGCCGCCGGAAATAGCCCCTACGCCTTTACTTCCTGCTTCTCCGCAAACAGCTTCCTGTACACCGGATCCTCATAGGTCTGATAACGCTTCCCAAAATAAGGCTTGCAACCGCGGCGAAGCACCATGATCCGTTCCGGTTCCATAAACATCACTTTATCAAACGGGACATTCATTTTTCGGGATACCGCATTCACCGTTTCCACCTCCTGTGAGCCCATAAATATGTAGGTATCCGCATTATTGATGATCGTGATCCCTTCATACTCTCCGTAGAGACTCTTTAATTGCGACTCACTCTGCAGCAGCAGGGTCACGCTGATCCACGCCTGCCGGAAAATACTGATATATCTTTCAAATCCTTCGATCTTTGTGGAACATGCAAAATCATCGCAGATCACGTGAACCGGAATATTCAGATGGCCTTTTTCGCTGTTTTCCGCCTGCTCAAAAAGTGTCCGAAACATCTGTCCGTACATAATATTGATAAACCGGTTACAGGTCTCATTGAAGGGATTGGTGATCACAAATACTGCGGTCTTTTCCTCTCCCAGCTGATCCAGGTTTACTCTTTCTTCCATCGAAACAATTTTCAAAACATTATCCGAGAAAAAATTCTGAACAGCGGACCGGATGGAGCCCAGCATACATGCCGCAGTTCTTGCCGGAAGGATCCGGATCGTCTTGATCAGTTCCGAAGCCGTATTGTCCGGGAAGCGTTTCTCTGCTTCATCAAAAAGATAGGCGATGTTCAGTTTCAGATTATCCTCATCCAGTGTTTCATAATCAATGCTCTTAAGGAGCTCGATCACATCCCGGAATTTCGCTTTCTTTCCGGCGTATTCCGCATTCAGTTTTACCAGAAGCAGGATCGCCGCGATGGCGCTTTCTGAAGACTGCTCCCAATACCGATCATTCGGCATTTTCTTTTCATCATAATTCCCGAGCTGTTTTGCAAGCTCTATCGCATCTTCGGTGGTCTTTACATATTCCATCGGATCGTATCCGCAATTGCCTCTCGCCGGATCCACATAATCGAGGGTATATGTCTTATAACCTCTTTTCTGAAACATCGCTGCATACTGTTTCGCAAGGATCCGCTTGGATACCGGTACCACGATGCTGGAATCAAAGGTATGAAGCATCATGGGTTCCGTGATCGAAGTGGTCTTACCGCATCCGGTAGATCCCACCACGATGGCATTTCGGTTCACACCGGTCTTACCGCAATCCGCATAGGTTACCAGACCGTCTGCCAGTGCCATCATATCTGTTTTTTCTGTAATGTCTGCTATGATTCCCTTATAATTCTTATTCATTTAATTATCCTCCTGTTTTTTTATTTTGTATCATTGTTTTTTATCATTCATTTTCGTGCTCTCTTCGCGCACCTTCAGGATCTTATCCATTTTGATGCATTCTCCCATCGGAATATGAGTTCTCACATAATCCATCAGATATCCATCGATAAGCTCCAGAAAGATTGGTTCTGCACCAAGCTGCTCACACAGCCGATCCGTTTCTCCGCTATAAAGACGATTCATTTTCTTCCGGGCGGTATACACGATCAATTCCACCGGTTCCAGTCTGGTGATCGTCTGCAATATGCCTGCTGAGATCTCACCGTCACCAAAAACCTCAATATAATATCGTGCCGCCAGATAATCCTCTTTCTTCCGGCCATATCCGAACTCCATGGTTTTTTCCAGATACCAGTCCGTAAATTTCTCTTCAAGCTTTCCCGGTGTTCTCCATTTATTCAAAACACCTTTCTCCCGCAGGATCAGATAGTACCTCTTGTATTTTGTCGATACCATCCTCTCCAGGTTGCACATTTCATTCAGCTTGTCCACATAGGTCTCATCAACGCCTACGGTTGTCGCCAGCATCTCCGCCACCTTCGGACGGATCTCCGGAACCTTCTCCTTCAGGACTCTCTGCATTATAAATCCGCCCATCTTGATCAGCCTCTTGTCCTTCCGGTTGATCACAGAATAGCTTGCGGTTTTCCTGTACTTTCCCGGTTCATTTACATCAAACATCGCTCTCACCTCCGTAATAATATCGGATTTCGTCACAGAGTCCAAATCTTACCGCTTCTTCTGCATTCATAAAGTTGTCAAAGAAAGTAGCTTCATCGATCTCTTCAATGCTCTTTCCTGTGTGTTTCGCCAGCAGACCATTGGTGATCGCTTTGGTCTCCAGGATCTTATCCGCGGTTTTCTTGATGCTCGTCGCCGAACCGCCTCCCCCACCCTGAATGAGAGGTTCGTGTATCATACATTTGCTGTGCGGAAGAATGTATCTCCGGCCTTTCTGACCACCCGAAAGGATCACCGCCCCCATACTCATGGCTTTTCCCATACAGTAGATGTTGATCGGGATCCTGCCTTCGCAGGACTGTATCATATCGTAGATAACCAATCCCGCATCTACCGATCCTCCGGGGCTGTTCAGAATAATGGTGATCGGCTCGCTGCTTTCCATCAGATGAAGCATTCTGGCCACAAACGCATCTGCCATACCATCATTCACCTCTCCGTTCAGAAAGAGTATCCTCTGACCGAGGAATTTTGCCTCCAGCCCCATTTCGTTCGTTCCTTTGCTGGACTCTTCAAGATAAGTGATCCGTTCCATTTTTGTCCTCCTTTTTGTTTGTTGATTTCCGCTGAAATCTTTTTTGTTTTTTGATAGGTACATTAAATCACAAAACAAAAAAATAAGATTTCACACTCGTGAAATCTTACCTCTTATGCCCTATAAATACTGAATAAAACTAATTTCTTACGCTGTATCTTTTTCGATTGCCTGCTCCTGCTTTCTCAATCGCTTTTTATTGTTTCCCACGTTTCCTTACGGATGCACATTCTTCTTCACCCTCTTCTATCACAAATCCCGCAAGCTCCTGAATATACATACATCCCATCTCATCCATAATCTCCTGCATTTCCGTTTCATTATACGGATCGATCTTTCGCTCGATCAAGAACATTAAGATGGCTTCCTGACAATCCAACTCATTATCATCCAGATCTCCCAGTTCAAACAGCATCTGTGTCTCGTACACATTCATCCGAAGTAAAAATGCGATCAGAAGAACAATGTTACGGTGAAGCTCAAGCTCTTTTCCCTGCAGGATCCTGGTCGTCATTGGCCCCGAGATCACCGGGAGCAACCACTCACTACGAAACTTCGTTTTAAACGCATTCAATTCCATGTTTTCTTTTTTGGCGCATTCTTCAAACTTTTGCTCTAAATACGAAGAAAACAGGCGGTTCCCGTCTTCTTTATTTTTCTTCTTCTCTAATTTCTTTTCTTGTTCCAGAGTTTTTCTGTCTTTGAAATTTGCCTTCAGATACCGGATCTCTTTGACGATCTCCGATACCGTGAATTCATAAGCGGGATCATAAATATGATCGATAAAATACAAGGTATCTTTAAACAGATCCTGCTTCTTATAGGTTCCGTTTCTGTCCAGGATGTAATCCTTGATCCATGTCAGTTCAGCAAATGTGGCCTCCGTAGTCATCTCATCTTCATCCATCAGATAATATCCATCCACACATTTTTTGAGTCTGTGACCGGAGGTTATAAATTTGACCGTTGATTGATCCTTCCCCCCATAGTATTCCCACACAGCTGTATTGAATACTCTGTGCAGTAAGGTAAACCAGCCATACATGTTCCGATCTTTCGGTGCCGTACCATAGTTGTCAAAGAGATGTTTTTCGATGCAAAAGTATAGGATCAGGCTGGTCTTTTCTTCCCTCTCTGCCTGCGCGATAACATCCTGTGCCATATCTTCGACCTCTTTTTCGGTATCCTTCAATACCCATTCTCTCGCATCCACAGTAATGATTCCGCAAGGATAGGTTAAAGCATATAAATGATCCGATACGGGATGAAAGATCAAAGGGTATACATCATCCATATAATCTAATATATTTTTTTTCATAATAACGCGCTCCTGAAAATCATATATTCAATTTAAAGAATTATGCATTGTTATCTTACTCGCTCATTCATCCTCCGTACAATACTTGTCATTCTTGTACCCATGATGTTTTACTTTCGTCTGAAAAGTCCTGTTGTTTTCCACCAGTTCCCGCAGGGATGCCGGAGTATAGTTGTTGATCGCAGTTCCCGCATTCAGCGCATGTTCAAACTGACTGATGATACGAAATGTCTCACCGGTATCCGTATGTATATGACCGTAAATGTGCCATACGCCGTGATGCTTGTGCCACCATTCCAGGATCGGATAGTGACAGAGTACTGCCGTCACATTCTCGCCTTTATAAGTATCATTTACTCTTGCAATCTGATCGACAGAATCAAAATAGGCCAATGCCGCATCATTCTCGTATAACGGTTGGTCGTGATTCCCCAGGATCAGATGCTTTCTGCCTGCCAAACGTCTCAGATACCATTCCGGTTCATGCCCGCTTTTATGGCAGAAATCTCCCAGAAACCAAACATCATCATCCGGCTGCACTCTGCCGTTCCAGAGCCGGATCATGACTTCATCCATCTCTCCAACAGAAGAAAAAGGTCTGTGATCAAATTTGATCACATTTTGGTGCCCAAAATGAGTATCGCCAATATATAGATTCATAGTTTTCTATCCTCCGTACTGTGAAGATCGATCATCACATACTAACTCCTGCTCAGATCTCGCCCCACTCTTTTGTTTCCGTATCTACCCATACAAACTGATTTGTACCGATCGAACTTCCATCACGATAAGTGGAAAATACATCCGTCATCAGAATCCCGCATTCTTTACGATATTCCGGTCGATGCACAGGAGTATGCCCGACCACCTGCAGATATTCCTCATCTCTGCCATATAATCCTCTGTAAAACCCAAATCCGTTATCCGGCCTGGCCCAGATCGGAGAGGCATCATTCCATATCTCTTCCTGCCCCATAGAATTGATCGTGCTCAGGATATCGTCACTCGTCGGGATATCACAGAAGGTCGGATCAAATACAAAATGCATCCGCAAAAAACTCGTAGTTATCCCTGCATGAGAAAACAACACATTGCCGATCTTATGGATATACTTAAAACGCCCCCACCTAACCGTTTTACGCAGATGATTCAGACAATCTACCACCGCCTGTCTTGCATAGACAGAATATCCACTCTCCGGTTTCTGCCACACATAGGACAGATCATGGTTTCCAAAGCAGACTTTGCTTTCCGGATACTTTACCAGGAATTTTTCAAGCGCAGCATATGTCTCTTTATATAGGTCGATATTTCTCTCCTGATCCCAATCATCCGCAAAATCACCTAAAAACACTGCATTATAAAAGCTGTGTTTTTCCATCATCTGATCTGCCGTTTCTATGATCCACGGTTTCAAATGTACATCCGATATGACAAGTACTTTCATAACCAGAATCTCCTTAATCTTCTATCACCTGTCGGAATAATGCATAAGCACCTTCTTTACTGTGTCCGCCTTTGTCGATCACGGCATAAACAATCTTCTTAACAGATGATCTTTCCATTTTTTCTTTAAACAATCCTGCTACTATTTTCGGATCCTGCCCGAAAACACCACATCCAAACGCACCAAGTATTGCTACTTCTGCTTTCTGAGCATTTATGATATCTGCAACAAATTGGATGCGTTCTTCCAATACACGCAGATTCTCTTCCTCCGTTGCTCCCTCCATATAATTCATATAGGCTTTCCGATTTGGCGAGGCACATGTCAGTACAGATGATTTCACTTCCTTGCCATCCCGTTCAAATACAATCCCCGGAGAAAGTAATGCACGGTTCTGATATAAAGCTCTGTTCTTATGCACATTATTGTAAGCATAATAATCCGCCAGCTTCGGATCACTCAGCACTTCATAAAGTGTGGATTCCATACACAAGGATTCCTCCTGTGCAGAAGAGCCTCCAAGAAATCCACCACCCGGATTTTTAAAAGAGGCAAAGTTCAGTGCGATCGTCCGCGCATCTCCGGTACCATACTCAAATACTGCCGATACTGTGTCCATATTGACCACAATACTCTCCGGAGAACCGGTGTATTCTTCAGCATTCTCTACCTTATCGCTGTAGATCTTTGTACTATTTACGGAATCCGCTATATCCTGTGATCTGGTCTGCAACATCCTTTCATGATGCGCCGCTGCATTGGCTTTTCTTCCATCCCTGTTTTTCCAATAAGCATCATTCCATCCCATCTTCTTTTCCTCCATATTACATAAAGTCTCACGGCCAGAATCTCTGTACCATTCGTTCCATATTGGCTCTTCCAGTTTATATTCTATCCCATCTCCGGCCATCTGTCATTAAACCGAAAATATAAAAACCGATCGGATCCACGGATCCTTTCGGCTTTTAAGGACATCCATTCTTTCCCGTTGATCAAGGCATCGGACAAAATTGCAGGTTCAGATCGATGGTACCTTCAATACCGTCTATGTGTCCCTCTTCCGTATATTGCCAGATAGAAAAGTCGTAAGGTGTCTGCGGTAACGCTTCGTAATCCGCATACCAGATGGGGATGTCACTTAATTGATTGAGATCAAATTCAAATGCTTCCCACATCATATTGCTGTAGATCATCGCCTCATAGCCGTTCTCCCGGATGCAGTCGCAAAAGGCTCTGGTATTTTTTGTAAATTGTTCGCCGGTCACATTATCGGTCCTGGCCACATCGTTGCGTATCGTCTCGGGATCATAGACAACCGGAAGCTGCAATTCATATCCCTGCAGGCTCTTTACTACAAATTCCGCTTCCTCTATGGCTTCCTCTTCATTGACCGCCTGTGCAAAAAAGTAGACGCCCACATCCAGTCCCGCTTCCTGTGCACCTTTTATGTTGTCCTGAAAACACTGATCCAGGTTGATCGTCCCTGCTTCCCCATAGCCCCGGTAGCCGATCCGGATAAAGACAAACTCGATCCCCTGCGCTTTTACTGCATCCCAATGGATCGTCCCCTGATATTTCGAAACATCAATACCAACCCTGGAAGTATAGCGTTCATCCTGATAAGTAAATAACATTCCGTCCTTTGTAAGCTTCGAGTAGTCATACATATGCTGCGGAATACTGCGATCGATCGTTGTCTCGTGTATTTCACCAAATGCATCGACAAACTCCAAGATGTCATCATTCTCAGGCAGCGCCGCACTTTCTTCTGGACTCACAACTGCTTCCGCGATATTACCTTCCTGCCGCTCCGTATCATCAGCGATCCCTGCCGCCCCCGAAAGATCAACCGTCTCAACAACTTCCGTCGCCACACTCTCTTCTGGGAATTCTGTTTGTTCCTGTCCGCAGCCCCCAAACAGAATTCCCATACAAAATAGCGAAAGATAGTGAACTATCTTATTCTCTGCCCTATAGATTGATTTTCTATTAATTCTTTGCCGCTTCATTGCTCGATCCGTTTCTTCATGCAATATTATTCGTTCTTTCCTATTGTATCATGAAAACGGTTCTCACAACAAAGTTTTTTCGATCTTACATATCCTGATCTCCTTTCTCATAACGGCTCAGAACCTTACGATTCCGAACCGTTCTCTTTTCATTTTTCTATGGTTTCGTGCTTACACTTATACATTACCACAAAAAAATTTTTCAAATCGAAACTATGTCGTCATTTGTGGATCAGACACGATTTTTCTGTTTTTTCTTTCCTTCGTCATCATAACTGCTGCTCCTCATGCTCTTCCATGCACTCCTTTACCACCAGCAGATCATCGATCCGGCAGTCCAGCAGCGCCGCCAGCAATACACAATTATCCAGCGTCGGCAGCGATGTGGATTTTTCCGAGAACCACTTATACACACTCTGTACAGAGCAGAGACAAAGCTGCTCCTGAATATCCACCGGCCGCAGTCCCTTTTTCATACATAACTGATGAATCCTCCTGCCGGTCTCTACGGTATCAATCTGCTTCATTGTCATAATGTCCACCTCCCAATATTGCTGTCTTCTTCCGTTCCTTGTAAGAACATCCTATCATTTTTGATTTTGGGAGTTTTCAGCTGAAATATACAAAAAAAGACTCCGCCCCTGCCGGATCGGCAGGAGACGGAGCCCATGGTTTCTTTCTCAAGTATTATCCACTCAGATTGCATATTTGCTTCTTATCTATAATTCATTCCGGTCTTAATACAAATATTCATTCTCTCTTCGCTCGCTTGAATATCGTTACACAATTTTACCTTGATTATCTCCCGAATATTTTCATCAAGTAAAACTTTCCAGTTGTTATAATTATAGTCACTTTCACTTCCAACAGGTACTTGTGGAACAACTATCGCATAGCACTTTAATTGAAGAGTCTCCGCGAATTCAAAGTAAGATCCTTCGTCTACAGATTCATCTTGTTTTATCGGAAAAATCAAACCTCCTAATGGAGAATATGGAATCATGATTTTGTACTCTGCCTTCTTATTCATAATGAATTTTATTAATTCAATATCCCTCCATAATTTAGGAAAACAATCCGAAGATGAATATACCCTTTCTTTCTTAATGTGTTTGGCATCCAGAACAAATAAACTATTATCAGGATGTTCCTTATCACAAAACACATAATCAGGACGAATTGTATTTATCTTTAATGCTTTTCTATTTACATTATATAAGTAATCAAGCATGTCCGGATTATACCTGTTTTCAAAGTATTTCGAAATCTTCATATCGTCCAATTTGTAATTTTCTTGATACTTGCATATGTAGGGAATATACTTTGAAAACTGTTTTTTCAAAAACAGTTCCCACAAATCAGGAATATACAATAAAATACCATGGATCTCATCATTTCCGTTTCCACCGTATATATCACCATATTCTTCTGTCAAAATATATATACATAATTGACGTAATGATTCATATTCCGTATAATATGGACTGGATATTGGTTTTTGGTTCTCATAAATACATTTTGCTGCATTTCCGTATTCTCCGTTGATCGCAGAGCAAATATCTCCGATCGCTTTACTATAATCAGGGTTTTTCTCCCATTTTTCTTCAAAATAGTAGTGTTTTTCTCTAAGAAAATTGTGCGTACACAATATCAGACGATTAAGAGCATTATTCTGCATACGTTCTCGTTTGACATACGCAACATTCATATTATTTCTTCCACTATTTTGTCGAATATGTCTATTTACATCCAAGGTTCCGCATACTCTATCATCATTATACTCCCTATCTTCATAGCAGCAATATACGCCATTTTCATATGCCCTCAGTAACTTTATCGCAAAACTCCATCCAATCAAAAAATCACTCAGGCAAAAACTCCCTTGATGAACAAGTTCGTTATCTATATCTTCGGGAATTTTAGCAACATCATATAAGATCTCACTATCAAAAATCAACGATCTGATAAAATACGAATTATCTTCATTGTCAAATCTGGAGTGGATTTCAACAGTTACATCATAACGTTCATTCTCTATTTCAATCAGTTCTCTGACAACACCAACAATATTACCTATACGAGAGTTTTCATTTAGACCATCTTCTATGCTAATCTCATCGTTTGCAGACTTAAAATCCACATGATCATCCTCAACTCTCAACATTCTGTAATGCGAACATTTTTCTTTTGAAAACACTCTTCTTAACAATTCTATTTTCATGCTATTATCAATCGGCATATTATTCTCCGATATTTCTATAGCATCGCGAAAGTTTTGTTGATCTGTCATCCTAAATTTTATCTGTTTCATTACAATTCCTCTTTTGAGCAAATCATCTTATCACATTTTTATTCCACATTTTCATTCTCCAAGTCTTTCGTAAACGCTTCTTTACAGTCACTTACCAAATTTGTCAGACTGTTTTTACCTCTTGAATACTCCACCAGTATAGGTTTTAACTCATTGTCAAAATACTCTTCTAATACTGTTTTAGCAATGTCTTTTTCACCTAATCCTTTTAAATTTTCAGTAGAAAAATGTGCAAAGTATGAAACACCCAATTGAAATGATTCACCCAATCGGTCCTTATAATTCTCTCCTATAACTGCATTAATAGCTTCGGCACATTTCCTTATCAGTTCACAGCAATTATTTTTTTCCTCTCCATCAGCCAGACGATCCGAATATATATCTTCCAGCTTATGTAATGAATCTACAGCTTTTACTTCTGTCCATTGAAATCTCCTTCGCAATGCAAAATCAAACGTTTCCACACTTCGATCAATATCATTCATGGTTCCGATAATTATAATATTTTCCGGAATATAAAAGCCAGAATTAAAAGAATCCTCCTGCATCGGTATTAATTCAGCTTTCCCATTATCACCGATCCTGTAGGTAGGCAAATTATGATATTGCGTTTTTATTCTATGATCCGAACCGCGATAATTCTCCTCAAGTAAAAACATCAATTCTCCAAAAACCTTGGAAAGATTTGCTCGATTAATTTCGTCAATGATAAAATAATAAAACGAGTTATTGTCTTTTTCTGCTCTACGGCAAAATTCTTTAAAAATACCGTCCACTCGTACAAATGAATAATTATCTTCTCTTACACTATTGTTTTCAACTTCCTTCGATTTTTCGTTCGAAATAACTACAGGTCTTAATCCTTCAACAAAATCAGTATAGTCATATGATGAATGAAATTGTACAAATTCATATCTTGCCTGATCACCACCTGTCTCTTTTTTCACAAATTCCAATACATCGTGTGTTTTTCCGGTACCAGGTGCACCGGTAAATATAATCTGTTTTCGTCCTCTATCAATCTCACTCTGTAAAAATCCGGCTATTGTTCCCTGTTCATAACGGAACGATACATTATTTATTATTTTATTTTTTGCAATTTGCTTCGTTTGAGCCTTAAAATCTTCTATTCGCTTTCTTCTACCACTACAGAACTCAGCATATTCTGGTATACCTTTTACTACCGAGAATAATAACTGTTTATCTTCTTCCGATATTTCCTCCGATTTCTCAATTGTCTTGATCACATTTTTATACTTATAGCATTTTTCAAGTATATGCTCCTTATCTTTTTCCCACGTATGGCTATATCGTGGATTATTAGGATTTGCATACCCTGATTGATTATTTTTATCACGGTCATAGTTATCTATTTTAAAACCCGAGATATTTTCAATATATTCCCATATATCTTTTAGTTTAACTGTACACACATCATTATTAACGTCCTCAAAGCAATATCCTTCTGTACTAAACATATCAGTCATTGTATTATATGCCATACCTTCATATTGTTCCATACTACTACCAATAATGTTGATAATAATTGAATAAAAGTCATGAAGGCAGCGATGTCCCCAGCTTGTTTCAATATACCCATCTCCACCAGAATGAAGAACATATACATTCTTAATTCTGTTTCCTACTAAATTCAACAATTCTCCACTGCTTTTCCCCTCTTTTTGAGCCGCACATTCAAAATAATATCTTATTTCTCCAATTGTGTTTTCTCCTTTAAATCCAAGAAAATCAACGTTGCTCATTGTACATCCTCCTTCATTTAACATTTATTTTTTATAGAATATTCTCTTTTATATATACCAATACGGCACCTGCAGTACATTTTCTCTCAGCGCGCCCGGCATGGAGCACATACAGATTACGGCGCCGGTGCCGCGTTTTTTCTCCGGAATCTGATCGAGAACCTGGAATGCAGATGTCATATCCGCCGTGACCTTGCTGTTTTGTTTGATCTCTATCGGGTAAAGCATCCCGTCCTGCTCGATGATAAAATCAATCTCCGCTTCTTCCGCAACCAGCTCTCCATTTTTGTTTGTCTTTTTCTTATCCTTTCCTCTGTAATACGATACAAAATAACGATAATCCATTCCCCGGTTGGAATAGCTTTTCAGAATCTCCGATATCACAAAGGTTTCAAAAAAAGCGCCGCTCATTGCACCGTTGGCCAGCGTTTCCGGCGACAACCAGCGAGTAAGATATGATGCCAGACCGGTATCTCGGAAATACATCTTCGGTGTTTTGATCACACGCTTTAATGCGCTGTGTGAAAACGGCTCCAAAATATAAATGATCCCGGATGCTTCCAATACGGAAATCCATTTTTTGATCGTGTTGGCATCCTTTTCCACCTCGTCCGCGATCGCGGAATAGTTCAGCATCTGTCCGGTACGCGCTGCGCAGGATACCATAAAACGCCTGAATGCATCCAGATCCTGCACAGATGCCAGACTACGCACATCCCGCTCCAGATAGGTCTTGACATAAGACGAGTAGTACATCGTCCAGTCCACTTCCGGATCCTGCATCTCCGGATATCCGCCACGGTGTATGAGCTTCCATATATCCTCCGGCTTTTTTGCATCCTTATTTCTTTCCTTTATATACTCCATTGTCGGAAGAAACGGCTCCGTAAATGTACTGCCTGTTATCTCCCTCAATGACATGGGCGTGATCTCAATCACCGCCACTCTTCCGGCTAGAGAATCCGAAGCCAGTTCCATCAGTTTGAACGGCTGCGATCCGGATATGTAGTAGAGTCCTTTTTCCTTATGTTTGTCACAATCCTGTTTGATATAGCGAAATAGTGATGGCACATACTGTATTTCATCTAAAAAAACAGGCGGTGTATTCAAAGACATAAACATCTCCGGATTTTCCCTCGCCTGTTCCTCTGCAAACGGATCATCAAAGGTCACTTCTTTGAGATCCGGATACAAGTGTTTCACCAATGTAGATTTTCCTGTCTGCCGTGCTCCCGTCACCAACACAACTTTGAAGCTTTTCGCTGATTTCCGTATCACATCCTCTATGGATCGTTTTATATATTCCATCATGCCCTCCTTGCGACTAATTCGGAATCACATTCCGAATTAGTCGTATTATAGCATGTACTTCAATTATTTGCAATCCATCTATTTATTTTCTCTTTATAGTTTGCGACTAATCCGGAATCGCATTCCGGATTAGTCGTAAGCTATTACTTTTCTTCTTTCTCAACTTCCACATCCAGACTCTGGACCACTTCTTCCAATTTTTCGGCATCCGTAGCTTCGATGCGGTAGCCCACCTCATCGTTGATCATCTTCAGGTAGTAGGAGATGCCGTTGTCGTTCACTTCGATCATGCCGTCTTTGGAAATATAATCCATCTCCTTGGTAATCTCGCCCACCATTCTTTCGTAGTCTTCTTTGCTGATCACATCCACGCTGGCGTAGGGCTGCTCCCCTTCTCCGTTCTGCGTGAAGATGTTGATCTGGCCGTCATCAAACTTGACATTCCAGCCATTTTCGTTGTTGAGCGATACCTTCAGTTCCTGATCACCGTAGGCCACATGTTCCGAGATCATCTGCAGACCGTCCTGCACCACCTGTGTCACTTCCTCCGGGATGGTCGGGATTGCCGGAATGCTCGGGATATTTTCCTCGATCATATTGTCTTCGATCACACTCTGTACCTGCGAACCGATCTCCCCGGCATCTTCAAACATGGCATTCGGATCCTGTACGATCTCCTCGATACTATGGCAGGCTGTTAATGCTCTCATGGTTACCACCATCATTCCCAAACAAACAAATCTCTTTTTCATTTTCTTTCTCTCCCAAAGCTCAAATCTTGATCAGATCGCGGATCACTTCGCCCGCGATCACCAGTCCTGCCGCCGCCGGTACAAAAGCAATGGATCCCGGTGTACTGCGTCTGCCATGCAGCTCTTCCGCAGGCTCCGCGATCTGCCGCGGCTGCAATGGCTTTTCTTCCGAATAGACCACCTTCAGACTCTTGACGCCCCTGGCCTTACATTCCCGCCGCATCACTCTTGCCAGCGGACAGCCATTGGTCTTGTAGATATCTGCCACTTTGAAACCGGTGGGATCCAGCTTGTTGCCGGCCCCCATTGCCGAGATAATAGGCGTGCTCGCGGCCTGCGCATGCTCGATCAGCGACAGTTTGCCGACCACCGTATCGATGGCGTCCACCACATAATCATACTCCGTAAAGTCAAACTGTGCTTCCGTCTCCGGCAGGTAGAAGATGTTATGCGTGCGTACCGTACAATCCGGATGGATGTCCGCAATACGCTCTTTCATCACATCCACTTTATACCGTCCTATGGTACTGCGCAGCGCTATGATCTGCCGGTTTAAGTTACTCTCCGCCACCGTATCGTGATCGATAAGATCCAATGCTCCCACACCGGATCTGGCCAGCGCTTCCGTCACATATCCGCCCACACCACCGACACCAAAGACCGCCACCCGGGATGCCGCAAGTTTCTCCAGCGCTTCCTCCCCGATGAGCATACCGGTACGGATCAGACTTTCCTTTATTTTCACATTCACAGCTCCTTTGTATACAAATACAGCCGTCCGGAGACCGGGCGGCTGCTCTGAACAGTTTCTATTTTATCCCAAAATCGTAGCTTTCGCAATTGCTTTATACCAGCGGTTCCGTAAGGCATCGACTTACTGCAGTGCCTGTTTGAGCACCTCCAGATTGTCACGCATCACAGACAGATAGGAGGTACCTTCCTGCGCCTGCTTTAAGGACACCGACTGCAGGGAGTGCAGTGTCAGAATCTGCTGGTCCTTGGATGCTGTCGCATTCTTTACCGTATCTGCCAGCTTTCCGTCAGATCCTTCGATGACCATAATATTCTTCAACCCCAGTTCATCCGTCTTGCCGGCCAGGAACATCACCGTCTCAAAACTTGCTTCCGTCTCTGCAGAGCAGCCCACAAATGCGGCGTAATAATCCAGGCTATAATCATCCACCAGATAACGGAACGGGAAACGATCCGCAAAGAGCAGCGTATGATTGCCTGCCGCATCTACGACTGCCTGATACTCTGCATCCAGAGCCAAGATTTCTGCCGTATAAGCCTCTGCATTTGCGCGATAGGTATCCGCGTTTTCCGGATCTGCCTTGCCAAGCCCGTCAGCGATCGCGTTGCAGAGTACTGTCGCATTTTTCAGTGACAGCCATACATGCTCATCGTATTCCGGTCCTTCCTCTTCCTCACCTTCTTCGGCTTCCTCTTCTTCCTCCGCTTCCATGCCTTCGATGATCTCTTCCTCTTTTACACTGTCCCCCAGCACATCCATCAGATCGATCACGACCATATCCGCATTGTTTGCCTCTGCCAGGGTATCCTTTACCCAGCTGTCCGACTCGCCACCGACATATACAAACACATCGCAGGAAGAGATCGTCACGATATCCTGAGCGGAAGGCTGATAGCTGTGCAGATCCACGCCGTTATCCAGCAGCATTGTCACATTTGCATTGCCTGCCTGCTCTCCCAAAATATTGCATACCCAGTCATACTCCGGAAAGATCGTGGTCACCACCTTTAACTGTCCGGCATCACTCTTCTGTTCCGCACCTGCTGCCGCTACCTGATCGGCCCCGCAACCACACATGGACATCATCATAGCTGCTGCCGCCGCAAACAAACCCAACTGCTTTTTCATCTCTTTTTTTCTCCCTTACTTTTCGAAATTGAAATTCATTTTCATTTTTATCATCTTTCCGTTTTTCTGTCAAGCAAAATTTGAAAATCATTTTCATTTTTTTTATTGGAGCGCAAAATAAAAACCGCCGGAACCTTTCCGCCCCGACGGTTTACTTTCTTCTATATCTTATTCTCTTACAAGGATCCAGCTGCTGCCCGACATCTCCGAATACCAGAAGGAAACATACACCTCCAACTGATCTTCCGCAGCGGTGACCAGCTCGATCTGCATCACATTCTCCTCGTCACTTTCATCCATACTGATATAGATGTTTTCCTCATCCCCGGTCAGCTTGGTGAATTCCCGGCTCTCCATTGCGCCCTCTACCATCTCTTCCAGAAGCAGCGTGCCATCGCTTCTGCAGGTCAGGTGTGTATCCACGCCATCCTCTTCGGCACTGCCGCAATAGCCTTCCGTTTCGTAGGATTCCAGTTTCCACTTGCCCACCAGATCATCATAATTGATCGCACCTTCTGCCCATCCGGAGGAACTCAGGAATTCCAGGCTGTTCATCTCTTTGGGTATGCCGTTTTCCAAATGCGCCGCATCGAAAGGAATACTGTAATACTCCATATACACCAGGTCGTAGGACCAGCGCCATCCGATATCATTCTGCTCATTGTGTGTACCATAGGCCGTGATCAGAAACGCCGTGTCGTCAAACACCTGAGCATCCAGCAGGAATTGCTTCCCGTCAGTCTCCCCTTCTGCTTCTTCCTGCGGCAGATAATCTTCCTTCAGGATCATTGCTCCAAAGGGACTGTCATAATAGACCAGATCACCGTAATAACCTTCCGACAGTTCCACTTCGCCACCGACATACTTATAGGTCTCGATCTCTCCCGGACCGGTCAGCAGCATCTTCGGCACAGTGTCCACATCCACATCGTCCGCACGGCTTGCTACCTCCAGCATCTCCACACTGTCTGCCACACCCGGTTTCGCCGAAAGCATCACCCAGTCGGCCAGCATATGTCCGGTACCGTCATAATAGCCAAAGGACAGATACACGCCTTCTTCGTCATAGAGGATCTGCTCCGGTTCCGGATACAGATTCTTTATCCATTCGTCCGCGTCACTCAGATCGATCACGCCCAGATCCGTCTGCTTGCCGTCCTTGTCGATGGATAAGATCTTCCAGTCCGCATCTTCTGTCTCGCGGCAATACATGATCGCATCTTCGCCGGCAAATCCGCAGAAGCCCTCAAAATCCAGCTTATCCAAAGATACCTCTGCGATCTCCTGCCCGTCACGATACAGCACATCCCCGTTCTTGTACCCCGGCCCTAAAGGATACTGCGTCACCAAAAGTGAGCGTCCGTCCGCCGAAACACCACGGGGCGTACCTTTGCAGTACAGATTCCATTCGCTTCCGTCCACCGGATACAGATAGGTTTCGTTCGTCTCCGAATTGGCCAGGAAAAATCCATCCACGCCGGCATACAGTTTGCCGTCACCATACATAGTTGTCACGGTTTCCGTTTCACCGGACTTCAGATCATACGCCACCAATGTAGAGGGCGCCGTCGGCACATCTCCGCTTAGGAATTCGCCAAACAGTGCATTCCGGTGCAATCCGCGCTCATCATAGACGCGGTAATATACCTGATCCCCGACACGGACAAAATAGCCGCCGTTATTCTCCACTTTCCCCTGGGCAAAAGCTTCGGCAAATACGCCCTCTGCCACCTCAACCGGTGCAGCAGCTTCCGTCGGTGTCTCCGCTTCCGCCGGCATCTCCCTTACCGTCTCTTCCGGCGTATCACCATTTCCGTCATTCTCCATACGCCCGCGGCCGTTTTCGTCCGTGCCTCCTCCGCACGCACCGAGACACATTGCCGCCACCAGCCCAAACGCCGCCAGTCTCATCCTGTTTTTCATCGTTTTCCTGCTCCTTTTTGCTCTATTGATTATGCCATGCAGAAATATCTGATTACTTCCGTCGTCACATCAGAGGCCAAACTCATAAACTCCGTAAAATCCATCTGCGCAGTTTCATCCGCCGTATCCGAAATGGCACGCATCACGGAGTATGGTACACGATTGACATAGCAGACCTGCGCGATGGCCGCTCCTTCCATCTCACATGCTACCGCCTCGAACGCGCCGACAATATCTTCCTTCTGCGCCTTCTCGGAGATAAACTGATCTCCCGACGCGATACGCCCGCGCTTCGTTGCTATGGTTTTTTCACCCTTCTGCGAACGCTTCGTATTCAGCGCATCGATGGCCGCCTGTAGCCGATTGGAGATGTCCCGGTCCGTCGGAAATGCCAGATAATTGGTGTTCATGATCATACCTCTGGGAAGCCCCAGCGCCGTCACATCCATATCATGCTGCACCAGATCATCCGCCAGTACGATATCCGTGATCGCCAGCTGCGGATCCAGCGCGCCGGCTACGCCCACATTGATAATGCAGTCCGGCTGGTATTTCATGATCATCGCCTGTGTGCACATCGCCGCAAACACCTTCCCTACGCCGCACACAGCGCAGACCACATCCTGATCACCGATCTTTCCCTGATGATAGACGATGTCGCTGACGATCTCACTCTGTTTCTGATCCATCATTTCCAGGATCTTTTCCAGTTCCACATCCATCGCACAGATAATGCCGATCATACACGCTTCCTCCTATTTTATATAAAGCCCTTACGCTTCTTTGCCACTTCCAAAAGCTCTGATGCCTCATCCATCGCACCGGCCAGATAATCCGCTTCCCATTCCCTGCCGGCTTTTTCCTGCTTCTTGATCTCTTCCCAGTTCACCAGCACTTCCCCGGTGGTAATGTCTTTCTCCACAGAACCGAACACATGCGGATGTCTTCGCACCATCTTGTCCGAGATCGTCCGTGCCACATCTTCCAGATCGAAGAGCCCTTCCTCTTTTGCGATCTGTGCATGCATCACCACCTGCAGCAGCAGATCCCCCAGTTCCTCTTTGAGATTCTTTGCGTTGCCGGTCGCTTCCAATATGTTAATGCCGCCGATCACCTCTGCCGCTTCTTCCACACAGGCTGCTTTGAGACTGGTGTGGGTCTGCTGCCGGTCCCAGGGACAACCATCCGGTGCACGCAGTTTTTCCACCACTTCCAGCAGGCGTTCCATTTCTTTCATATCCGCACCTCTCGTCCAATACTGCTTTTCCATTGTATCATAAAACCATCTCAGATGCACGAAATTTAGCGTACACTTGCGCCAAGCGCGGTTGCCACAGCAACATCTACCTTACGCGCGAGTGCGCATCATCAAAAGGGACCCGGCACCTGCCGGATCCCTTCCCCTCAATACAAAGCCGATCTGCTTATTCGTTCTTTTTGTCTTCCGTATTTTCCGCCGCTTCCTCTTTTGCCTCTGCCTTGTCCTCTTCAGCAGTGTCTGCATCGTTTTCCTCTGCAGTCTCTTCCTCCTTCGTTCCCGGGCAGATCACATCGGTCACAGCCTTGCTGATCTTGTCACCCACACCGCCGACAAACTCGCCGATACCGTTTAAGGTATCTCCCAGCGTGCCGCCGATATCGTTGACGATCCTGGTCACCTGGTGCAGCTCATCCTGTCTCCACTGCTCGTAGTCCACATCCGGCAGTGCCGCATATGCCTGCGGATCCTTACCCGGATAGATCCACGCCGTCATATTGCTGACGGTGATGCGGATCGTACAGGAAGTCGCCTCCCCGCTGTTGAAGGGCAGTTCGAAAATACGCAGAAGTCCGTCTTCATACTTTTTGCACACCGTCGCCTTGAAACGGTTCTTGTTATCGCGGTCCATCGGATAAGTGTAGCCATCACCTTCTTCATCAAAATAGATCTGCACCAAGCACTCTGCCACATCCAAACGCAGATAGCGGCTCTTCATCGTGAAGCGGAAAACATAATCCGTATCCTTCTGCAGCTCCTGCACATGGGCGATCTCGGTCTTTGCGCCGCCTTCCGCCAGTTCGAAGCACTCCACATTCTCACCGGCTTCCGTTACTACCAGACGGGTGCCTTTGTTACTTGCGCATTCCGGCACCAGTTTGAACCCTCTGGCTTTGAAATCAATGATATTTGCCATTGTCGCATCCTCCTTTAGAAAATGATCGAAATCAGAAAAAGCGCCCGTGCCATCCGAAGCAACGAGGCGTATTGTCCCCTCGTCCACTTCGGTCGCACGACCGCTTTTGATAAGCCCCTTAGCCCTCTTCGGGTAGGTGGCACCAATTACTTTGCCATTTGCATCGGTCACAAGAATGTTTTTTGTCATGGGTGTCTCCCCCTTGTAACTTAAATATTTGATTGTACGCGTGACATGCGTTTTTTCTTATGGGTGTCTTCCCCTGCCACACTTCGAACATAGCATATTT
>JAEEGL012049829.1_pt1 | contig 26511 bp, 23 predicted proteins | sample 9134231 | NCBI WGS metagenome assembly JAEEGL01 (sample SAMN16246548, study PRJNA631951) | gut metagenome | biome: gut microbiome; feature: rumen; material: fiber-attached | host: Bos | place: Iran: Karaj | collected 2018-10 | reverse complement strand
CCAGCGGGCCATCGGTGACCTTGACGGTACTGCCGATCTCGTAGCTCATCACGACCTCGTGCTTGTCGATGCCGAGGGCGGCGATCTCCTCCTCCGTGAGGGGGATGGCCTTGTTGGCCGAGCCGACGAAGCCGGTCACGCCGCGGACGTTGCGCACAAGGTGCCAGCTCTCGTCCGTCAGGATCATCTTGATCAGGACGTAGCCGGGGAAGACCTTGCGTTCCACGGTCTTTGTCTGGGAATCGGTGATTTCCGTCACCGTTTCCATGGGAATGTTGACCTCAAGGATGAGGTCCTGCATCTTGCGGTTCTCAGCGGCCTTTTCAATGGTGGTCGCCACTGCGTTTTCATAGCCGGAGTACGTATGGAGTACGTACCATTTCGCTTCTTCGGCCATCGTCAGCCTCCGAGTGAGATGAGAGCCCGCACGCCCTGAGCCGCGGCCTGGTCAAATGCCCAGATCACGACGGCGGCAACGACTATGACGACGAGGGCAACGACGGTGTTGTTGAGGATCTGCTTCGGCGTGGGCCAAACGATCTTCTTCAGCTCGCTCCTCATCTCGCGGAACCACTTGGCGATGCGATTGGAGCCCTTGACCTTTTTCTTGGCGGGCTTGCTGGTGGTCTGAGTGGTTTTTTCGTCAGCCATTTGAACAGTTCCTTTCGTCTTACTTCGTTTCCGTGTGGACCGTGTGCTTACGGCAGAAACGGCAGTACTTGTTCATCTCAAGACGTTCCGGCGTGTTCTTCTTGTTCTTCGTGGTGTTGTAGTTGCGCTGCTTGCACTCGTTGCAGCGGAGCACCACCTTGACTCTTGTATCAGCCATTTTTCTTACGGCACCTCCAATAATTGCCTCCCTGTTTTGGATTGGCCGATCGGGACAAATTTGCGCACAAACAAAGCCCGTCGGCCGACAGGTGATAGAAGTATACCACGGCGCCGGGACAAGGTCAACAGTTTTTTTGCCGAAAAAACGCGGATTTCACCGCTGGAGGAGAGAGAAAATGACCGTTGCGTCCGCTGCGGCGATATAATATAATGTATCGGGTGATTATAATGCGGATCATGGCCATTGACTACGGCGACCGGCGCACCGGCATCGCCGTTTCCGACCTGCTGGGGACCCTGACGGGGGAGACCTGGGTCATCAGCGAGTGGAATGCACAGCGGCTCTCCCGGACGATCGCAGACGCGGCACGGGATCGGGGGGTGGAGCGGCTGGTGCTCGGCCTGCCAAAAAACATGGACGGGACCGAGGGACCGCGGGCGGAGAAAAGCCGGGAGCTTGCGGAGCTTCTCCGCGCCGACAGCGGGCTGGAGGTGATCCTCTGGGACGAGCGGCGCACCACGGTGGACGCTCACCGGATCCTGACGGACGTGGGCAGGCACGGTAAAAAACGGAAAAACACGGTAGACGCCGTGGCGGCCTCCCTCATTCTGGAAGGGTATCTCCTGAGTCTGGGGAACGCGTGATTTTCCAGTTGACTTTTTCCCGTGCATCATTTATAATAACTTTCGCTTCAAAATTGCTGGTATAGCTCAGTCGGTAGAGCAGCTGATTCGTAATCAGCAGGTCGTGTGTTCGAGTCACATTACCAGCTCCAAAGCGTCGGACGAGACGTCCGGGAGTTTTAGCCCCGTTTTGCGGGGCTAAAATTTTTTTGTCGGGGCTCCGCGCGTAGGGGGGCAAGGCGAAAAAACACTGTACTTTTCTGTGGGATTTTGGTATGATAAGCTGAACAGCATCGAAGTGCAAAGGGGGCATAGACTTGTATTATTCATGGTGGACGATCACCTTCACCGTGGTGACAGTGATATGCATTCTTCTGTTTTTTGCCTATTACCGCAAGGCGTCCCTCCCGGCGGCAGGGACCACCGAGTGGATCACCCGCAAGCTGGAAAAGCACCGCCTCAGCTTCCATCATCACCGCTATCGGCTGGAAAAGCGCGACATCATTCCCATCCTGGCCATCGCAGTGGCGGGCGCCGTGCTCAACTACCTGGTCCTGGGGGACACCACGGCTCCCCAGTCTTTCTTTCGCTTCACCGCTGAAATGCCCTCCGTGACGATCGAGCTTGAGGAGCCGCAGGAGATCGGCGAGTTCCGTTATTATACCGCCCTGTGGACGGGTGAGTATAAGCTGGAGTTCTCCTCCGACGGCGTGAACTGGCTCGAGCAGACAGGGGAGGGAGAGGACGAGCCCTCCATGGGGCAGGGACATGCGGACCTCTACAAATGGCGCGTCGCCGCACTTTCCGACGGTCACAAGAATGTGCGCTATATCCGCATCACCTCCTCCGAGCAGCCCATGGAGCTGGGGGAGCTGGCGCTGTATGACGCCTCGGGCGCCATGATCCCCGCTTCCAGGATCATCAGCCCCGACTGCCGGGAGCTGTTCGACGAGCAGGAGCTGGTTCCCGAAACGCCGGGCTATATGAACAGCATGTACTTCGACGAGATCTATCATGGGCGCACAGCCTATGAGCATATCCACAATGTCAAGCCCTATGAGATATCCCACCCGCCTCTGGGCAAGATCATCATTTCCATCGGCATCCAGCTCTTCGGCATGACGGCCTTCGGCTGGCGCTTCATGGGGGCCACCTTCGGCTGGCTGATGCTCGTGGTGCTGTATATTTTCCTGAAAAACATGTTTGGGAAGACGGTTGTCGCCACCTGCGGGAGCTGCCTGTTCCTGTTCGACTTCATGCGATTTACCCAGACGCGGATCGCCACCATTGACACCTACGGCGTGTTCTTCATTATGCTGGCGTACTTCTTCATGTACCGCTATATCACCCAGCCGCCGGAGACGCGCCTGGGGAAGACGCTTCCCCCGCTCTTCCTCAGCGGACTGTTTTTCGGTGTGGGCTGTGCCTGCAAATGGATCGTCATCTACGCGGGCGCCGGGCTGGCCATCCTGTATGTGATCCACCAGGTGCTGAAATGGAGGTATTACAGCTCCGGGGACCGATACGGCTATGCGGGCTACCTCGTCGGTACCCTGGCCGCCTCCGTGGTTTGCTTTATTTTCATTCCGGCAGTCATCTACTATCTCAGCTATATCCCCTACGGGCTGGCGGAGGGGATGACGGTCTCCGGCGGGATGCTCACCGATCCCCGGTACATGAAGATCATTATGGAGAATCAGAAATTCATGTTTACCTACCACGCCGGGCTGGAGGCCACCCATCCTTATTCCTCCGTCTGGTGGGAGTGGATCCTGGACCTGAAACCGATCCTCTATTTCCGCAGCTATTTGGAGAACGGGCAGAAATCGCTGTTTGCCGCATTCGGGAACCCCGTTGTGTGGTGGGGCGGGCTGCTCGCCATGATCGCCATGGCGGTGCGCGCGGTAAAATACCGGGACGGACGGGCGCTGTTCATCCTCATCGGCTACCTGATCCAGCTTATTCCCTGGATCATCATCTCCCGCATCGTCTTCATCTACCACTATTTCCCCTGCGTACTCTTTATGGTCATGGCCTTGTCCCATGTGTTCAACACCATCTGGGAGCGCAGACGCGGCCGCTATAAGCTGGCAGTGATCGGTTACACCGCGGCGAGCGCGCTGCTGTTCGCCCTGTTTTATCCCGTGCTCACCGGCGTGCCGGTGTCGGACACCTTCGCGCGGTACGTGCTCCGGTGGATTCCGCCTATCTGGCCGTTCTGACGGCGCAGTTCGCTATACATTATAATATTAAACAGGATGCATATACGGTGCGTCCTGAGGCATAACAGATTCGGAGGTTATAAAATGATCGCTCTCGGATGTGACCACGGCGGCTTCTCGCTCATGGTCGAGATCAAGAAATATCTGGAGGAGACAGGAAGAGAGTACAGGGATTTCGGCACCTTCTCCGCGGAGAGCTGCGACTATCCCACCTACGCGGAGGCCGCGTGCCGGGCTGTCGTCTCCGGCGAGTGCGAGAAGGCTATCCTGGTCTGCGGCACGGGCATCGGGATGTCCATGGCCGCCAACAAGATCCGCGGCATCCGCGCCGCCGTCTGCTCCGACTGCTTTTCCACGGAGATGACCCGCCGCCACAACGACGCGAACGCCATGTGCCTAGGGGAGCGGGTCATGGGCCCCGGGCTTGCCCTGAAGCTGGTGGAGATCTTCCTCACTACGGAGTTTGACGGCGGCCGCCACGCACGGCGGGTGGCCATGGTCAATGCGCTGGAGGGTGATCCCCGTGAGAAGTGACCGCCCCCGCGTCTACCGCAGGCGCCGGCCCTGGAGGGCGCTGGTCATCACGCTGATATGCCTGGTGCTGGCGGCTGTCATCGCCTATGTGGCGCTGTTCTTCGGCCTTAAAAAGCACATCGTCTATACCGATGACGGGCTCTATCTGGACGTGCCCTGGATCGCGGAGGAGATGGAGGAGCTGAGAAAGGCAAAGTCCGCCGCGTGAGGTGCGGAGCCGTACCGCGAAGTGTCCCGTTCTCATGACACAGATATTGCCGGCGGCAGAGTTCCGGCCGCGGGCGTGAATCGGATCCGATGTTGTTGCCGCAGCTCTGCTGCGGCAACAACACGCTCAGACGGGCTGTGCCGTCCTCGCACGGCGCCGTCCCCGCCGGTCCCGCGCCGATCGTTCCGCCGTCATTTTCATTCCCCGGGGGATTTGTGCGGAATGACATAAAACGGAGCGGGAGCCCTCTTCGTGCCGGTGAAAAACGGGGTGCAAACAGAGTGCCCGCCGATGGACAAAATACGGTTTTTCCCCGGAAAAATGCCTCAATTGTGGGGAAATTATGTTACCCGTGGAGCCGTTTTTTTCTCGATGTGGGGAGAACGCACCAAAAAAGAATGCCAGATAATGGAAGTCGAAAACTGGCTATATACAACAAAAACACGGCTCAAATGCGCTTTTAAACCTGCTGTTTACTGGTGCAATTGCCAAACTTTCGGAGACGGGCTCAAAAAAAGGTTTCATTTTGTAATCGTTTGGGCTATAATATTACATGCAAAGCATAATTTGTAACCTGTTTGTTACTCACAAGGGAGTGTAAACGCACCCGTATTTTTCGTTTCAGGTAAGGTGCCCGGCGCGTCCTGCGTCCGTCGAAAACGAAGCCGAGAGGGCGTGCGCTCCACAGACCGGCATGGGCGGCTGCGCTGCCCGGTCGGCGGCGGTGGCCGGCGAGCTGCTGAACAGCGCGGCCGTATCTCGGGGAAAGAGAGCCTGCTCTCGAGTTCCGATGTGCGGGCGCGGATATTTATCACTCCTGACGGCTTTCTGCCGGGGCAGGATCAAAACAGGCAAGATCGGGCGCTGCCCGTTTTGCATAAAACTTTGGAAACTCACAGCACGGCATTGTGGAATCCCGCCGTGCGGAAAGGACCAAAAATCATGAAGAAGATCGTGATAGGCGTGCTCATATGCGTGCTGGTCATCGGAGTTCTCGCTCCTACGGCGATGGCCGCCAGCTATGATGACTACAGACATGTGGGCACCTATATCAACGGTGAAAAGGTGGAGCTGGCGCGCGCGTCGCTGCTGATGAACAACACCACCTATGTGCCGCTGCGGGCCCTGTCCGTTGCCCTCGGCGCCACCGACGTGTCATGGGACGACGGCACAGCGACTGTTCTCGCCCCCGACCTGACGCTGATCGTGAACACAAAAAGCGACTATATCATCGCCAATGACCGGTACTTCTACTGCCCCGGCGTGGTGAAGAACATCTGCGGCAATCTGGTTCTCCCCGTGAGGATCTTTGCCAAGTTCTTCGGCGCTGAAGTGGAGTGGAACGGCGAAGAAAAATCCATCAACATCATCACCGGCAGCGAGACTATCACCTATGGCGACAATTATTACAATGCGGAGGATCTGTACTGGCTCAGCCGCATCATCCATGCCGAGGCCAACGGCCAGAGCCTGGAGGGCATGATCGCTGTGGGCACTGTCATCATGAACCGTGTGGAATCCAGCGAGTATCCCGATACCATCTATGACGTCATTTTCGACTTTAATTACGGCGTCCAGTTTACACCTGCCTATACCGGCTCCGTGTACCAGGAACCCGATGAGCAGAGCGTCATGGCGGCCAAGATGGTCCTCGACGGGGCGCGTGAGGCCGGGGAAGCGCTGTTCTTCGCCTCCACCCCCTACTGCTGGGCAGCTTACAACAGACCCTATATCACAAGCATTGGCGGCCATGACTTTTACGCGTAAAAACTGAATACGGGAATCAGGCTGCGGGCGGAAACGCCCGCAGTTTTTATTTGGCTTATGTGTCGAATTATGATATAATATCATTCACGCAAAAAAACAGCGGCTGCGAGGATGGCCGGGACGGAGGCGATCACATGGCGGAGACCACTCCCATGATGAAGCAATACCGGGAGATCAAAGAGAAAAACCAGGACGCGATCCTGTTTTTCCGCCTGGGCGATTTTTACGAAATGTTCGACGAGGACGCCAAAACCGCTTCCCGGGAGCTGGATCTGGTGCTGACCACCAGAGACCGCACGAAGGAGGACCCGGAGGAGCGGGTGCCTATGTGCGGCGTGCCCTATCACTCCGCGGAGGCGTACATCGCGCGGCTCATCTCCAAGGGATACAAGGTGGCCATCTGTGAGCAGATGGAGGATCCCGCAACGGCAAAGGGCCTGGTGGACCGTGATATCGTCCGGATCGTCACGCCGGGCACGCTCATCGACGCCTCCATGCTGGACGAGGGAAAGCCAAACTATATCTGCTCCGTCTTCGAGTGCGCCGGGCGGACTGCCCTGTGCTTTGCGGAGCTCTCCACCGGCGAGTTCGTCGTCTCCTTCTTCCCGTCGGAGGATACGGACCGGCTCTTCAGCGAGCTGGGCGCCTACGCTCCCGCGGAGGTCATCATGAACGCGGCGGCCTGGGGAGACAGTGGGTTGCGGGCGTTCCTGGAGCAGCGGCTCGCCTGCCTCGCCCAGTGCTGTGAGGAGCGGTTTGACTACATGCAGTCGGCCATGCGCGTCTGTGAGCAGTTCTCCGTGCCGGACACCGATTCCCTTGGGGTGGGGGACAGCCAGGAGGCGGTCTGCGCTGCCGGCGCGCTCCTCTCTTACATGGTGGATACGCAGAAAACAGACCTGAGCCATATCCATACGCTCACCGTCAACAGCGTCAGTGAGTGGATGGAGCTGGATATCCAGACGCTTAGGAATCTGGAGCTGGTGCAGTCCCTGAATACACAGGAGAAGAAGGGCAGCCTCCTCTGGGTGCTGGACAGGACGAAGACCCCGATGGGAAGACGCAAGATCCGCTCCTGGGTGCTGCGGCCGCTGCTGAACGCAGCGGCCATCAAGCGGCGGCAGGCGGCGGTGAATGAGCTGTTTTCCGCTACGGTGGCCAGGAACGAGATCATGCTTGCCCTCCGCAGCGTTGGGGATATGGAGCGGATCATCGCGAAAATCGTCTACGGCACGGCCAACTGCCGCGACCTGAAGGCCCTGGAGCTTTCCATCCGCGGCGCGGCGCCCGCCGCAGAGAACCTGAGCGGAATGAGGAGCGCCCTGCTCGAAAAGATCCGCAGCCTCGATCCCCTTGACGATATCGCGGACGCGATCCGGGACACGATCGTGGAGGATCCTCCCTTCTCCGTGAGAGAGGCCGGGATCATCCGCCCCGGCGTCAGCGAGGACGCCGACTACCTGCGGAATCTGCTGGAAAACAGCACCGGCGCTTTGGCGTCCATCGAGACCCGGGAGAGGGAGCGCACCGGAAAGAAGCTCAAGGTCGGCTATAACCGGGTGTTCGGTTACTACATCGAGATCCCCCGCTCCATGTCCGAGGATGTGCCCGACGATTATGTGCGGAAACAGACGCTGGTAAACTGCGAGCGGTTCATCACCCAGGAGCTCAAGGAACTGGAGAATACGCTGCTCACAGCGAAGGACCGGCTGGCGGAACTGGAATACGGCCTGTTCAGCGACCTGAGGGAGCGGATCGCCTCCCAGGTCGCCCGGGTGCAGGAGACTGCCGACCGGGTGGCGGAGCTGGACGCGCTCTGTTCCTTCGCCGAGTCCGCCGTGCAGAACAACTACTGCATGCCGGAGGTGGATGTATCCGGCACGGTAGATATCCGGGACGGCCGCCATCCGGTGGTGGAGGCCATGCAGCGGGATTCTCTCTTCGTGCCCAATGACGCCTATCTGGATGGGGGCGATTCCCGTGTGGCCATCATCACGGGACCCAATATGGCGGGCAAGTCCACCTATATGCGTCAAACGGCGCTGATCGTGCTCATGGCGCAGATGGGCGCCTTCGTCCCTGCCCGGTCCGCGCGGATCGGCATCGTGGACCGGGTATTCACCCGCATCGGCGCCTCCGACGATCTCTCTGCCGGAAAATCCACCTTCATGGTGGAGATGACCGAGGTGGCGGAGATCATGAAAAACGCCACCGCCCGCAGTCTCATCATCCTGGACGAGATCGGGCGCGGGACCTCCACCTATGACGGCATGTCCATCGCCCGGGCGGTGCTGGAGCACTGCGCCGACAAGCGGAAGCTGGGGGCGAAGACGCTGTTTTCCACCCACTATCACGAGCTGGCCGCGCTGGAGGGCGAGATACAGGGCGTCAGGAACTTCAATATTACTGCGAAAAAGCGGGGCGGGGAGGTCATTTTCCTTCGGAAGATCGTTCCGGGCGGCGCCGACGACAGCTACGGCATTGAGGTGGCCGGCCTGGCGGGCGTGCCGGAATCGGTGATCCGGCGTGCCAAGGCGGTGCTGAAGTCGTTTTCCGAGGGACATGGCCGCCGTGAAACAGAGCCTGCCCGGCAGGGGGAGCCGGAGGAGCAGATATCCTTTGGGGATGTTTCCGGCGGGGAGATCGCCGCGATCCTGCGGGAGACCGATCTCAACACGCTGACGCCCATTGAGGGGCTGAATCTGCTTTATGAGCTGAAAAAGAAGGTTAACAATGGATCTTAAGAAGAAAGTCCCGTTCAAATACCCCATGCTGAAGTCGGAGCGCATCGCGGGTTATATCTACCTGCCCATTCACGCGGTGGTGCTGATCTTCTTCATGCCTGCCGTCTGCGTGTGGCTGTTCGGTGACGGCATCACTACCGCGGAGATGAACCTCTGCCTGTACGCGCTGTCCTTCCTGGTGGTGCTCATCACCATGTTCCGCTTTCTGCGGGCGTCCTTCTCCGACTTTTTTGACAATGTCATCCGCTCGCTGCAGACGGTGGCCCTGGGCTATGTGTTCTACTATGTGATGATGTTCGCGGTATCCCTTGTGATCCTGTTGGCGGAATCGGGGATATCGAACCCCAACACGGAGGCCATCCTGCAGGAGACGCGGCTCAACAAAAACGTGATGATCGTGGTGGCGGTGCTTTTCGCGCCGATCGTGGAGGAGTCTCTGTTCCGGGGCGCGGTGTTCGGCAGCATCCGGCAGAAAAACCGGGCGGCGGCGTATATCGTCAGCACCCTGCTGTTTGCCGTCTACCACCTGTGGCAGTATTTCTATGTGGACGGATTCAGCTGGACCCTGGCGCTGTATCTGCTGCAGTACATACCGCCCTCCATTGCCCTGGCGTGGAGCTATGAGCGCAGCAGCAGCATCTGGTCGCCGATCCTCATCCACGCATTCATCAATCTGCTGTCGATCACGGTGTCGCTCAATCTATGACCGCGGCGCCGAAAGGAAGTGCAGTGATGGAAAAGAGAGGACTGATCCCGGAAAAGTACAAGTGCCTGAGCGGCAGCGTCCTGAAGCTCCTGGCCCTCATCTCCATGCTGGTCGATCACGCGGCAGTCGCCTTTCTGCGAAACGGGTCGCCGATCCTCCTGAGCATCGGGAGCCATACCCTGACACTGTACCGGGCGATGCGCTTCTTCGGTCGGCTGGCGTTCCCTCTCTACTGCTTCCTGCTGACAGAGGGCTTTTTCCACACCCGGGACCGGAGACGCTATGCCCTTCGTTTGGGGATCTTTGCCGTCCTCGCCGAGCTCCCCTGGAACCTTTTTCGGGCGGGGACGCTGACCTGCACCGACCAGAACGTGTTCTTCACGCTGCTGCTGGGCTTCCTGGGCATATGGGCCGCGGAGGCGTTCATGGCCGCGGAGCGCGGCCGCCTGAAATACGCTGCCGCGCTGTTGGGACTGCTGGTCATGTCCCTTGTCCTGCGGGGAGATTACGGCGCTGCCGGGTTCGGCTTTATCCTGATGCTCTGGGCCCTGCGTGAGCGGCCTCTTGTCCGCGCAGCGGTGGGCTGCTGCCTCCTTCCCAGCCAGTGGAAGGCGGGACTTGCCTTTATCCCCATTGGCCTGTACAACGGTGAGCGCGGCTTTATCCGGGGAAGGATTGCCGGACTTGTCTTTTACGCGATCTATCCCCTGCACCTGCTGGCGTTTGCTCTCCTCCGGATCCATATGACGTGAGATCAAAAGGCTCTGTCCGCTGCCGGGCAGAGCCTTTCGATTTAATGAAACCTTAAGAAAACGGGAAGCCGGTTTTAAAAACTGTGTGGTATCCTCTCCCCATCAAAGGGAAAGGTGGGATACCGATGCTTCTCCATACGATCGCAGCAGTCGCTGCGGCTGCCGCGAAGCTGATCGCCCTGTGGCTGCTCATCACGTCGCTGTTCTTCTGGAAAAAGACGGAGAAGAGGCCGGCCTGCGCGCCAACCCTGCGCTTCGCATGTCTCATCCCTGCGCGGAACGAGGAGAGGGTGATCGCCTCGCTGATCGAAAGCCTGAAGGCGCAGCGCTACCCGGGAGAGCTCTTCGACATCTATGTTGCCGCCAACAACTGCACAGACGGGACGGAGGCTGCGGCCCGCGCCGCCGGGGCGCGGGTGATCCGCTGCCGGGGAACTGTGCGCTGCAAGGGGGACGCCCTGCGCCAGGCGATTTCACTGCTGATGCCCTGCGGATACGACGCCTTCTGCGTTTTCGATGCGGACAACACGGCAAACGAGGGCTTCCTCTCCGCCATGAACGACGCGCTTCTCTCCGGCGCGGGCGTCGCCAAGGCGCGGACGGTGACAAAAAACGCCGGGGACACATGGGTCTCCGGCTGCTACGCGCTCTATTACGGGCTGTTCGACTCGTTTTACAACCCCTCCCGCCTGGCGCTGGGACTCTCGGCCAAGCTGGTGGGGACAGGCTTTGCCGTACATCGCCGCGTGCTGGAAAAAATGGGCGGCTGGCGCACGGAGACCATCGCGGAGGACGCAGAGCTTTCCGCCCGCTGCGCGCTCATGGGCGAGCGGGTCCTGTGGGCGCCGGAGGCGGTGACCTTTGACGAGGCGCCCCGCACGTTCGGGGTATCCCTCCGCCAGCGGCGGAGGTGGGTCAGCGGCGTCATGGACGTGGCGGACAGAACGGCGCCTGCTCTAGCCGCCTCCCTCGCGGGGCGGGACTGGGCACGCCGGGCGGATGTGCTGGCCTTTACCCTGACGCCCTATGCCCGGGCGCTCTCCGCCGTGGCCGCCGCGCTGCTGGCGCTGTCGGCATCCGGAACCAGCGGCTTTGGCGTGCTGCCGGCCGCCGCCGTCTCTGTCGCGCTGGGTTTCGCGGGGCTGGCCGCCCTGGGGGCGGTGCTCGCGCGGTGCGTCGGCCTGAGAGGATGGAGCGCGGTGAAGACGGTGCTGCTGTTCCCGGTTTTCATGGCCTCCTGGCTGCCGCTGCAGCTTTTTTCCTGCGTTCACCGGGTGGAGAGCTGGCAGACGGTGCGCCATGGCCTTTGCGGTGCGGCAGGTAAAACGCCCCGGCGTGCAGAGTAATCGAGAATAACGAAAGAGGAGCGGGTTGCCCGCTCCTCTTTCGCTTTTTGCTGTGAAGATCAGCCGCTGCCCAACGTGACCGCTTCAAATGGGTAGGGCAGGCGTCTCCCGCTGCGTGCTTTTTCTTATAGAACAATGAAGAACTTTTTTTGCCGCGGGAGGGGGAATGCGCACAGACCGGGGGCGGCGTCTATTTTGCGGTGACGAGCTCCTTTTCCCGGAAGTAGGCCCGGACGCCGTCCGCATCCCGGTTGATCTGGTCCTTCAGGTGGTCCACATCCGAGAACTTGATCTCCCCCCGCATGTGCTTCAGGAATTCGATGCGCACCTGATGGCCGTACAGATTGCCGCTGTAGTCAAGGATGTACGTCTCCGCCGTGACGGAGGCGGTATCCGCCACCGTGGGACGGGTGCCCACGTTGGTGACTCCGGCGTACACCGCGCCGCTTTCCAGGACGACTCGGGTGGCGTATACGCCGAAGGCGGGGATCAGCACGCCGGGCGCGAAGATCATATTGATGGTCGGCGTGCCCAGGGTACGGCCCAGTCGGTGGCCGGACCGGACCATATCGGTGAGCACATGGGGATGACCCAGGTATTCGTTGGCCTTTTCCATGGCCCCCTCCGAGATGAGCCGGCGGATATAGGTTGAGCTGCTGATGACGCCGTCGTAGATAACGGCGGGGATCACGTCGCACCCCAGACCCAGCTCCGCGCATTTGGCGGTGAGCTTTTCCGGCGTGCCCTCCCCCCGGTAGCCGAAGCGGAAGTCGTGCCCCACCACCAGGTGCATGGCGTCCCACTCCCGTACCAGATGATCCACGAACTCGTCCCAGGGCATCTGCATGGTGAGCTCGTCGAAATGGATGAAGATCACGTCCTCGATGCCGAAGATGCGCCGGATGAGCCCTGCCCGGTCCTCGGGCGAGTTGATCAGGGGGATGGCCTTCCCGGTCACCATACTCATGGGGTGGGCGTCGAACGTCAGCACCGAGGGGGTGAGCCCGCGCTCCTTTGCGATCCGCAGCACCCGCTCCATCAGTGCGGAGTGGCCGATATGCACACCGTCGAAAAAGCCGAGAGCGATCACGCGTTTAGTCCCTTCCATATCACACCTCGAAGAAGCTTTTGATTGTTGATAAAACGCCGGATGCCAGTCGGCCCAGCATCAGGAACCCGCCCGGCCCGTAAACACGGTATGTGCCGTCCTTGCCGGGATAGGGGAAGGCGACCCCGTTTCGTATCCTTTTCTCCCCTTCCTCCGTGACCGTCAGCCGGGGGAGCGCCGCGAACAGGGAGTCCACCGGGCGCAGGAGCAAGTCGGCCGTGCCGCTTTGCGAGGCGGCTTCGACCTCCTCCAGCGTGCGGGCATCCGACAGGGTGAAGGAGCCGGCGCGGGTGCGCCGCAGGGAAGACATGGCCGCCCCGCAGCCCAGGTCCTCGCCGATGTCGTGGATGAGAGTCCGCACATAGGTGCCCTTGGAGCAGACGACGCGCAGCAGCGCGTCTTTCCCGTCCCAACCGGTGAGCTCCAATGTACGGATGGTGACGGCGCGGGGCTTCCGTTCCGCCTCCATGCCCCTGCGGGCCAGCTCGTAGAGCTTTTTGCCCCCCACCTTGACCGCCGAGTACATGGGCGGGAGCTGCTCAAGCTCTCCGGTGAAGCGGGGGAGGACCGCCTCCAGTTCTCCGGCGGTCACGGAGCTTCCGCTCTCTGTCAGGACCCGGCCGGTGATGTCCTGGGTGTCGGTCGTGAGGCCGAAGCGCATGCCGGCCAGGTATTCCTTTTCAGCGGATTCGCAGAACTCCACTGCTCTCGTGGCCCGGCCGACAAAAACCGGCAGCACCCCCGTTGCCATGGGATCGAGAGTGCCGCCGTGGCCGATGCGCCTCTCGCGCAAAAGCCCCCGCAGCTTGCTGACCACATCGTGGCTTGTCCAGCCGGAGGGCTTGTCGATGATAATGATGCCGTTCATTGTGCAAATGTCTCGCCCAGCGCCTCCAGCAGCATCGCCTTCATGGAGGCCGCGTCCTTATCCATGGAGAGCCCTGCGGCCATCTTGTGGCCGCCCCCGCCGAAGCGGCTGCACAGGGCGTTTGAATCGAAATCGGGACCGGAGCGAACGGAGACCTTGCACCCGCCGCCGTTCAGCTCACGGATGGTGATGCCCACCAGCACATCCTCCACGGAGCCGGGGATGGCGGCGATATCGTCCATGTCGTTTTCCGTGACGCCGTAGTGGTCCATCATGGCGCGGGTAATGGAAATGACCGCCACCCGGTCGCCGAAATAGAACTCGATATGGGAGAAGATGTCCCCCTCCAGCAGCATGCGGCGCTTGGCCTTGGTGCGGAAGAGAATACGGTTCAGCTCTGCCTGGGGCGCGCCGGCGTCCACCAGCTCCGCGGCCACGCGGAGCGTGTTCGACGTGGTGTTGGCGAAGGCGAAGCAGCCCGTATCGGTAGAGAGAGCGATGTAGAGAGGGGCGGCGCTCTCTTTTGACACGCCGCAGGGCATTGCCGTCAGCAGCTCGTAGACGATCTCGCCGCAGGAGGCCATGGACCCGTCCAGACAGGTGTTTTTCGCGTAGAAGGTGTTGGAGGGGTGATGGTCGACGGCCAGGTCGATCCTGTCCGCAAAGGAGGCCGCCGCGGTATTCAGCATGCCCACGGAGGCGGTGTCCACGGAGAGTATGAACGCCGGGGCGAAATCATCCTCCGGGTCGGGGTAGTACTTATTCACCCAGGGGATATAGCGCTCCGTACTGTCGGGATTCGGGAGGATGTAGGCGGTCTTGCCGCACTCCCGGAGCCCCTGGCACAGGGCGGCGGCAGAGCCGTGGGCGTCCCCGTCGGGGCGCAGATGATTCGTGATCAGGAAGCTGTCCCTGCTCAGGAGCCAGGCGGCCGCCTCTTTAGCTGTCATGTTCATCGGACGCCTCCTCCGTATCGCTGAGCTCCAGCTCGTTGATGAGCTTTGAGATGTGCGCCCCATGCTCTATGGAGCGGTCCAGCTCGAAGACGAGCTCCGGCGTGTAGCGCAGGTCGAGCCGCGCGCCCAGCTCCCGCCGGAGATAGCCGGAGGCGGACTTGAGGCCCTTCATGAGGTCCTTTTCCGACTCGAGGCCAAGTACGCTCACATAGACCTTGCAGTATCTCAGGTCGCCGGTGGTGTGTACCCCGGTGATGCTGAGCATCCCCTGATTCACCCGGGGATCCTTGACGTTCGTGATGAGAGACGCCAGCGCGCGCTGGATGTCCTCGTTGATTCGTTCGATCTTAGGCATAGGATTTCCTTTCGCGGGCAATCAGTCGGTGATCTGTTCCATGACGAAGGCCTCGATCACGTCGCCCACCTTGATGTCGTTGAATCTCTCAACGGAGAGGCCGCACTCATAGCTCTGGGCGACCTCCTTTACGTCGTCCTTGAACCGGCGCAGGGAGGCCAGCTCGCCTTCGTGGATGACGATATTGTCCCGCAGCACCCGGACGGAGCAGTTGCGGACGACCTTGCCGTCTGTGACGTAGCAGCCGCAAACGGTGCCCACATGGCTGACCTTGTAGACCTGGCGCACCTCCACGTGGCCTATAACCGCCTCCCGGTACTTGGGGGCAAGCATGCCCTTCATGGCAGCCTCGATCTCGTTGATGCAGTCGTAGATGACCCGGTACATGCGGATATCCACGTCCATGCGCTGGGCGTTGTCCCGGGCGGCGTTGTCGGGCCGCACGTTGAAGCCCACGATGATGGCGCCGCTGGTAGAGGCCAGCATCACGTCGGATTCGTTGATGGCGCCCACGCCGGAGTGGATGACCTTCACCCGCACCTCGTCGTTGGAGAGCTTCTCCAGGGACGATTTGATCGCCTCGGCGGAGCCCTGCACATCGGCCTTCACGATGATGTTCAGGTCTTTCATTTCGCCCTCCTGGATCCTGCTGAACAGATCGTCCAGGGTGACCTTCTTGTTGCCGGCGGCGGCCTTCTGCTTCTTCTCGTCCTTGCGCTGTTCCACCAGCTCGCGGGCCATGCGCTCATCGGCCACGGCGTTGAAGGTGTCGCCCGCGTCGGGGACCTCGGACATACCGGTGATCTCCACGGGGACGGAGGGGCCCGCCTCCGTAACGCGGCTGCCCTTGTCGTCCATCATGACGCGAACGCGGCCCACAGCCGTGCCGGCGATGATGATATCGCCCGTGCGCAGGGTGCCGTTCTGGACGAGCACGGTCATCACGGGGCCGCGGCCCTTGTCGAGCCTTGCCTCGATGACGGTGCCTCTGGCGGCGCGGTTGGGATTGGCGCGCAGCTCGCACATCTCGGCCTGGAGGACGAGCATTTCCAGCAGCTCATCCACGCCCTGACCGGTCTTGGCAGAGATGGGGCACACGATGGTGTCGCCGCCCCACTCCTCGGGCACCAGCTCGTATTCCGTGAGCTGCTGCTTGATGCGGTCGGGGTTTGCGCCGTGCACATCCATTTTATTGATGGCTACGACAATGGGGATGCCCGCCGCTTTGGCGTGGTTGATGGATTCGATGGTCTGCGGCATGATGCCGTCGTCCGCGGCGACGATGAGGATAGCGATGTCGGTGACCATGGCGCCGCGGGCACGCATGGCGGTGAACGCCTCGTGGCCCGGGGTGTCCAGGAAGGTGATGGGACTGCCGTTGACCGTGACCCGGTAAGCGCCGATGTGCTGAGTGATGCCGCCGGCCTCGCCGGCCACCACGTTTGCCCGGCGGATGCGGTCCAGCAGGGAGGTCTTGCCGTGGTCCACGTGGCCCATGACGACGACGACGGGGGCGCGGGGCACCAGCTCCTCCTCACTGTCCTCCCGGTCGTCAATGAGCTTCTCCTCAATGGAGACGGTGACCTCGCGCTCCACCTTGCAGCCCATATCCAGGGCCACCAGCTCGGCGGTGTCATGGTCGATCACATCGGAGAGGGAGGCCATCACGCCCATCTTGATGAGGCGCTTGACCACCTCGGCGCCGGTCTTCTTCATGCGGGAGGCCAGCTCGCCCACGCTGATCTCATCGGGGATCAGCACCTTGACGGGAGCTTTTTTGGCGATCTCGAACTGGAGACGCTGCATCTTTTCCCGCTCCTCCTGGCGGCGCTTGGCGCCGCTGGACTGGTTTTGCCCGCCGCCGCCCCGGCGGTTGCGGTTTGTGAATTTCTCCTTGCCGCGCTTCATGTTCTCGGCGCGCTCCGGCACCAGCTTGTCGAGCCGCTCGTCGTATTTCTCCAGATTGATGGTGGCGCCGGAGGTGTCGATGATGCGCTTTTCCGGCACTTTTTTCGGCACGAAGGGCTTGGCCTGCTTCTCCTGCTTCGGGGCAGGCTGGGAGCCGGGCCTGGCCTCCTGTTTTTGGGCGGGCTTCGCCTCCGGCTTCTTCTGGCCGGCGGGCGCTTTTTCCGCAGCATCCTCTTTGGGCGGCTTTTTCTCCGCCTTCGGCGCGCTGCTGGCGTAGATCTCTTCAATACTGGAGATCTGGTTGTGCTGGGTCATATATTCAAAGATGATCGACAGCTCCTCGTCCGTGAGGACCTGCATGTGGTTTTTTGGCGTGGAGGCATATTCCGTCAGGATCTCCGTGATGGCCTTTGTGGGGACCTTGAAATCCTTGGCTACCTCGTGGACTCGGTACTTGAACATCGTACTCATAATGAATTACCTCCTCTTACCGTTCCGTACGCCCCTGCCGGGCGATTGCTGTTTTTCCTTGTGCGCGGACGATGCGCGCTCCAGCGCTTCCGCGTATTCCCGAAAGCGGCCGTCCTCCTCCGCGAGGGCTTTCGCAAAGGCCGCCGCCAGGCCCGGGTCTGTGACCGCGACTGTCACGGGACAGCCCCTGCCGATGACGCCGCCCAGCTCTGCGCCCGTATAGGGGAGCGGGATGAAGACGGCGCCGCACCGCTCCGCCATGGCCATAGCCTGATGCTGCGCGCGCTCCGACGCGTCCGACGCGGAGAGGCTCATCGCTGCGCGCCCGGCATCGGCCGCGGCGGACGACGCGTCCGCGCCCGCCTCCAGCCTGCCGGCCTTTTTTGCGAGTCCCAGCAGTCTGAGGCTATTCTCCGGCACGCGACTTCAGCTCCTTTGCAAGCGTGTCATAGAGCTCCTCCGGCAGCTTGACGCCGAAGGCCCGCTCCAGCGAGCGTGATTTTACCGCCCGGGAGAGGCATTCCTCCCGAGGGCAGATATATGCGCCGCGCCCGGGCGATTTGCCGCGGAAGTCGATGGAGACGACGCCCTCCGGCGAGCGGACGACCCGGATGAGCTCCTTCTTCGGCTTCATCTCGCGGCAGCCGAGGCACTGCCTCATGGGGATCTTTTTCTGCATGGCACTCCTTTCGCGGTCACTCGGCCGCGGGATCTTTTCCTTCCGCGGACAGGATGCTGTCCGCCTCGCTCAGGGGCTTGATATCGATCTTGAAGCCGGTGAGGCGCGCCGCCAGGCGGACGTTCTGTCCCTCTTTGCCGATGGCGAGGGAGAGCTGCCCGTCCGGCACGATGACCCGGCAGCTCTTTTTGTCGGGCTCCATCAGCACGGAGATGACCTCCGACGGGGCCAGGGCAGAGGCGATATACTCCTCGGGAACGTCGCTGTATTTCACGATGTCGATCTTCTCGCCCACGAGCTCGTCGACGATGGCGGCTACGCGCCCGCCCTTGGGGCCGACGCAGGCGCCGATGGGATCCACCTCGGGATCGTTGGACATGACGGCGATCTTGGTGCGGCTGCCCGCCTCGCGGGCGATGCTGCGGATCTCCACCACGCCGTCAAAGATCTCGGGGACTTCCAGCTCGAACAGACGCTTCACAAGGCCGGGATGGGTGCGGGAGATGAGCACCTGCGGCCCGCGGGTGGATTTGCGGACCTCCACCACGTAAACCTTGATCCGGTCGCCCTCCCGGAGCTGCTCGCCGGGTATGCGCTCACTGGCGGAGAGCATAGCCTCCGTATACTCGGAGTTGGAGCTGATCCGGATGGAGATACTGCCCGTGCGGGGCTCGATGCGGTTGACGATGCCGGTGAGGATCTCGTGCTCCTTGGAGGTGAACACGTCGTAGACGATGCCGCGCTCCGCCTCCCGGATGCCCTGGATGATGACCTGTTTCGCGGCCTGGGCGGCGATGCGGCCGAACTTCTTCGTCTCCACCGGCTCGCTGACGATATCGCCGAGCTGCGCGTCGGGGTCGGCCTCCCTGGCCTGCTCCAGGCTGATTTCGGCGCCGGGGTTCTCGACCTCCTCCACCACGGTGCGCTGGATGCACATGCTCACCGTTTTCTTCACGGGGTCCAGCTCCACCTTTGCGCAGTCGGCGGATTCCGGCCGGTCCTTTTTCAGCGCGGCCAGCAGCGCCTGCTCGATCTTCTCCAGCATATATTCCTGGGGGATCCCCTTTTCCTTCTCTATATCAGCGATGGCGGCGAAAAATTCTGCGTTCATTTCATGCTCCTCCAATGAGTGATTTTTATATCGTTTCAAACGGCGCTGCCGCTATATCCTGAGCCGCACGCCGGCGATCTCGCTTTTTTTGAATTCCATGTCCGCGCCTCCGACCTCGATGGCCACGTCCCCGCTCTCGTAGGACTTCAGCGTGCCCACGTATTCCTTGCGCCCGTTTTTGGCGCTGTAGAGCCTGACCTCCACCTTGGAGCCCATGAACCGCTCAAAATCCCCGGGGCGGGTGAGCTTCCGCTCCGCGCCGGCGGAGGATACCTCGAAGGTGTAGGCCCCCTCGATGGGGTCCCGCTCGTCAAGCAGCGGGTCGAGCTCACGGCTCACGGCCTCGCACTGGTCGATGCTGACGCCGCCGGGGCAGTCGATGTATACCCGGAGGTACCAGTTTCCCGCCTCCTTGACGTATTCCACGTCCCAGAGCTCACATCCGTGTTTTTCGGCCACCGGCGCGGCCATTTCGGCGACGATATCCGTGATTTTGCTCATTTATAGCACCGCCTTTTTATCATTTTTGACGAAGCAAAAGTGTGCAACAAAAAAGTGAGGAACGACCTCACTCACTCAACACTTATGCTTACGGAAGGATTATAACATTAATTATATATATTTGCAAGGCTTTTTCTGAATTTTTTAATTCAGCCGTTTTTCAGTCAAATGCGCAGGGACGGAAACAGGGTGTAACAAAACTGTAACATTGAAATAACAGGGAAACAATTGACAAAGAAAGCGGCTTCACTTATAATCTCAAACGTATACAGGCGCATAGCGTCCGTTTCGGCGTCCCCGGATCGGCGTTGTGCGCGCAAGCTGGACTGAAAATGGTATGTGGTGTGCCGCGTCAGAACCAGTCTTGGAGGTTACATGTACTGTAGGGGAGCAGGCGGTATTAGCCTGCCGCCTGTTCCCCTGCCTCCTTTCAGGGGGGCGAATCACACCACGCGGCTGACTCGGTACCACCGCCGGTCTCTGCAAGCCGAGCTGAGGGCGGCGATCGTACATACGCGGTCCATCGAATGTCCGGGTTTTTGAGATGACCTCGGGCGTCATATCACCACGCCGGGCGACCGGCATGAGCGTTCGGGGGTCTTCCCCGGAGCGTGGACGAATAATTCGGTGGTCCGCAACAATGCGCGAAAGCGTAAATCTTAAAAGGAGGCACCTACATGAAGAATCTCAAAAGAGTCCTCACCGTGGTTCTTGCTGTTGCTATGATGTTCAGCCTTGTAGCGGTTGCAAGCGCCACGACCATCGTGGGCGGCTATGATGAGACGGCCGGCAGCAAGGCCTATGCTGACTATGACAGCATTGCCAACAAGGAAGCTGTTGACGTTCTCACCGAGCTGACCGTTCTCGATGGCTTTGAGGACGGCAACTTCCACCCCGAGAAGAATCTCACCCGCGCTCAGATGGCGAAGATCATTGCCTACATCGCCGCTGCTCCCCAGCTGAGCACCACCACCACCATGGCTAAGTTCCTTGAGAGCTTTGCCGCCACCTGCACCTTCGCTGACGTGGCTGGTCACTGGGCTATCGGCTCCATTGGCTATGACCAGTATTCCGGCATTGTTGACGGTGTTGATGGCAAGAACTTCAACCCCGACCGCGCTGTGAAAAAGATTGAGGCTGCCAAGATGGCTCTCGTCGTTCTCGGCTACGACGCGAATCAGGAAGGCCTCGTGGGCGCCGACTGGGTCGGCAACACCATGGCTCTGGCTCTGTCCAAGGGTCTGTTCGACGGCATCGACACCGCTGATGTCAACGCTTACATCACCCGTGATGAGATGGCTCAGCTTGTTTACAACATGCTGCTCGCCACCATGGTCGGCTACATCGAGGTCGACGACGCCCTGATCAAGATCGATCAGGTCAACGGCCTGGCCCGCATCTATGGCAACAACTTCAACTTCTGGCGCAACAGCGATCTGTTTGTCGGCAAGCAGGCTATTCAGTACTACTTCGGCAAGAACATCGCTTTCACCACCGGTATCGTTGTGGCCAACGGCTATACCGACCTGGGTCTCACCGAGGATCAGATGGGCTTCCAGGGCTCCTATGATGTGAGCTTCGGCGGTCTGACCGCTACCTACGATCCCGCTTTTGAGACCGTTATCTACATCCCCGCCGGCACCTGCATCGGCACGGGCTACTGCATTGGCGCGCACAACATCCACAACGCCAACTGCCCCGCCAACACCCAGGCTGCTCAGCTGCTCGTCGTTCCGATCTACTCCTGCTATGAGGAGATCGGCCGCGAGGTCAAGCTGACCAACGTCGGCAACATCATCGACGTCGCTACCACCGATGTGATCGATCAGTTCACTTCCATGGTCGTGACCGCCAACAACCAGGCTGAGGTCGTCACCGCTACCGGTTATGTGAACGACAACGCGACCATCAAGCAGAGCATCAACACCATCATCACCGGTATCTTCCCCTGCAAGGATGATCAGGGCTACGGCGCTTCCGCTGTGGACCACACCTCCTTCGAGATTCCCAGCATTGATGGCGTTTCCGCGACCTTCACCAGGCAGGTTGCGTTTGATCCGCTGTATACCACCGATCCCGAAGTCTACAACTATCCCGGACTGGTGCACTACAACATCGACAACAATGGCGACGGCATTGCTGAATTCTCCATCGTTGTTGAGGAGCTGCTCGCCAGCCCGACTCAGCCCAACGCTGATCTGAAGAGCGCTGCTCTGAAGGCTATCGTTGACACCGACGGTGTGATCCTCCACGGCGAGGCCCCCACCGCCGGCACCGTTTCCCTGTATCACTTCGGTATTGCCTACAACGAGCTGAACGACCAGGGTACTCCCAAGTGCGTCATCAACGACAACCTGGATATGAACACCGGCTTCGTGACCCGCTGGACCGGCAACTACATTGCCAACGACTACGTCTACAACCACGGTCTGTTTGACGGCGTTGACTATCCCATCAGCCAGCTCTGCACCAGAGAGCTTCTCCCGATGAACACCAAGTGGGAGCTCAACTGCGACATGAACTACTGGCTTGACCACGGCGGCAACATCGTGAGACTGGCTGAGATCGCTGCTCCCGCTCCGATCGAGACTCTGGTCTACGGTATCACCCGCAGCACTCATACCTACAGCGACACTGAGTATCAGGTCTACACCATCTACACCATCACCAAGGATGGCGAGAAGGCTGAGTACGATCTGATCCCCGAGCCCACTATGGATGACGAGCTGGCCGCCGAGATCTTCGACAACACGGTTGCCAACTATTGCAAGCTGACCTTCGACCGCAACATGAACGTTGTCGCGCTCGAGGATCTGAGCAACATCAAGGATACCAGCTACACCAAGGGCACCCTGATCCTCGGCGACATCGCTCAGGAGTATGCTGACATCGTCAGCGTGCTGGAGGCCAATGACGTCCTCTTCGTCGGCATTGACGACGTTGACGCCTATGTGACCGACGAGACCGTGTTCTTCAACTTCCAGAAGGGCAAGGGCGCGTTCGAGTACTATGACTGGACCGACAGCCTGATGAACGCTCGCAACAACTGGGCTATGCAGCAGAAGAAGATCAAGGTCGGCGAGGTCAACATCTCCAACGTTGACAAGATCGCTGACACCACCCTGGGCAGCACCTTCCTCAAGCACGTTGACGCCCGCAGCTACACGAGCGCCATCAATGGTGAGGAATACGCTGACTATGTGATCCTGAGCTTCGTCAACAAGTATGTGCCCATCAAGGAGATCGACACTTATCCTGTTGATCAGACCGGCGCTACCAACGACGAGTTCGTCTACATCTCCCTCGACGATCTGAGCTTCATTTCCCAGGTCACCCTCGAGGCTGTCGACGCCAACAACGCTGAGGACTTCCTGTGGAAGGTTCCCTGCACGCCTGATTACCTGAACGGCAACTATCCTGATGCTGAGGCCGGCTATGTCTACATCCTTGACAGCCAGCTTGATATCGTCAGCGATGCAGTTCTGGCGAACGGCACTGGCGCTCTGTTCCTGGCCTACAACATCCCCGGCTACTACAACGACGAGCTGACCGTTGTGGATCTGTCCGATGAGGAAGTCTTCGTGAACGGCACCATCATGAGCAACTCCGGCCTGATCGAGCGTCTCGCTATCGCGGACGATGAGCAGGCTTGGAACACCGCCGCTCCCGAGGCCAGCAAGATCTACAGGATCGAGAACGGCGCGATGGTCAAGATCACCCGCGCTGACCTCAAGATCGGCGACGAGATCGCTTACATCCGTTCCGACCTCGAAGGCACCGCTCCTGTGGGCGTGGCCCGTGGCTTCGCTGACACCATCCAGATCGCTTTTGTCGGCGAGCTCCCCACGGCTCCTGCTCCTGCTCCTGTACTTGACTGATTCAGTTCTGAACTGAGTTAGTACATCACAGCAATGAAACGTCCCCCCACTTCGGTCGGGGGACGTTTTATTTTACTATTCCGCAGCAGACAGGGAGCGCGTTATCTCTGCTTCGCATCTTTCACCAGAGCGATGAATCGGCGCGTGGCGGCGGAGAGCTCGATCCCGCTCAGCCAGCAGGCGCCTATGCTCCGCTGCGGCACGGGCGGCGTCAGCTCCAGCTTAAAGAGGCGGCCGTTCTCTATGGGTTCCAGGGAAAACTCTTCGATCACGCAGGCCACGCCCAATCCGATGGCGGCGTAGTCCAGCAGCAGATCGTGGGCGCCCAATTCGATATCCGGCCGGAGGGGCACCCCGCAGGACAGGAAGTGACGATCCACCCATCTGCGTGAATTGGACGCCTGCTCCAGCATGATCAGGTGCTGCGCAGCCAGATCCCGCGGCGTCAGCGGCTTACCCCGCAGGTGTTCGTACTCGCAGCCGGCGACGAAGATATCGTGCACCGTTTTGCATTCCTCAAAACTGACGCCGCTGACGCTGATGGGCAGATTGACAAAGCCCACGTCCAGCTTTCCCTCCCGGAGCAGGGCGATCGTCTCCGGCGAGGTGCGGTTCGTGATCCGCAGGGCCACGTCCGGATGCGCCGCATGGAATCGCCCGATGGCGGGCATGAGGAACCGGCGGGACATAGTGTCCGATGCGCCGATGCGCAGCTCTCCCGCGGTGAGGCTCTTCAGCGCGCTGATCCGGGCCTGCCCCGCTTCCAGCAGGTTCAGCGCCGAATCCGCGTACCCGCGCAGTATTTCCCCTTCGCGGGTCAGCGCCACCCCCCTCGGCCCGCGGATGAACAGGGGTACGTCGAGCTGCCGCTCCAGCTGCTTTACAGCATGACTCACGGCGGGCTGACTGATAAAGAGCGCCCGCGCCGCGCCGGAAAAGCTCTGCTTCCGCGCCACCTCGCAAAAGATCCTGTACAGCTCCAGATTGATGTCCATGTTGACCTCACATAATGATAAATTATAGTAACTATAATAAACTATAATTTTACTTATGGCAAGCGCCGTGGCATAATAGTGTAAGTGGAATACAATGGCTTGCTATGCCAATCTATCATTGGAGGCGTTACTATGAGAACAGTTGGAACCGTAGTCAGAGGCATTCGCGCGCCCATCATCCGTGAAGGCGACGACCTGGCGTCGATCGCCGCCGAGAGCGTCCTCGCCGCCGCAGAGGCGGAGGGATTCAAGCTCCGGGATCGGGATGTGGTCGCGGTGACCGAGTCCGTCGTGGCCCGTGCTGAGGGCAACTACGCCACCGCGGATGACATTGCCGCGGATGTGAAGGCAAAGTTCGGCTCCGATACCATCGGCGTGATCTTCCCCATCCTTTCCCGCAACCGGTTTGCCAACTGTCTGGTGGGCATCGCCAGGGGCGTGAAGAAGATCGTGCTGCAGCTCAGCTTCCCCGCAGATGAGGTGGGAAACCACTTGTTCGACGAGGATCTGCTGGATGATAAGGGCATCGACCCCTGGTCCACCGTGATGAACGAGGCCCAGTACCGTGAGACCTTCGGTAATCCCGTGCACCCCTTCACCGGCGTGGATTACGTGGAGTACTATTCCTCCCTGATCCGGAGCTGCGGCTGCGAGGCGGAGGTTATCTTCTCCAACCACGCCGAGACGATCCTGGACTACACCAAGTTCGTCCTTAACTGCGATATCCACACCCGAGCCCGCACCAAGCGCAGACTGCTGAAAGCCGGGGCGGAGAAGGTCCTCTCTCTGGACGATGTCCTCACCGCGCCGGTGAACGGCAGCGGCTACAACGAGAAGTACGGCCTGCTGGGCTCCAACAAGGCCACCGAGGACACGGTGAAGCTGTTTCCCCGGGACTGCCAGACGTTTGTGGACGCGCTCCAGAAGAAGCTGGTGGACGCTACCGGCAGGAACATCGAGGTTCTGATCTACGGCGACGGCGCTTTCAAGGATCCCGTGGGCAAGATCTGGGAGCTGGCCGACCCGGTCGTCTCCCCGGCGCACACCCCCGGCCTGTCCGGCACGCCCAATGAGCTGAAGCTCAAATATCTGGCGGACAACGATTTTGCCCAGCTTTCCGGCGAGGCGCTGGCTGATGCCATCCGCGATTCCATCAAGGCCAAGGCCGCCAACCTTGTGGGCAACATGGCCTCCGAGGGGATGACGCCCCGCCAGCTCACCGATCTCATCGGTTCTCTCTGCGATCTGACCTCCGGCAGCGGCGACAAGGGTACTCCCATCGTCCTGATCCAGGGCTACTTCGACAACTACTCCCAGGATAAATAAGCAAAGAAGAAAGCCCCTCCGAACGGCACGTTCGGAGGGGCTTCTTTTTTTCTGTCGAGCGGCAGGGCCGAAGTCGTCAGAGGATGCCGTTCAGTACCAGCACCAGCAGGATGCAGGTGACGAGAATGACCACCGCCAGGATGGCGATGCCGGGGGAGAGGTGGCGCTTTTTCGCGCCTGATCCGTTTTGAGAGGAGGCGGCCACCAGGTTTGCCCTGCGGAGCGCCTGAACCACGGGCTTGTAAATGAGCAGGGTCAGGGCGGTGTTCACAGCGGCCTTGATCAGGTTGAAGGGGGCGAAGGCCGGCAGAAGCATTTTGACGATGACAGCCCGATCCACGTGCATATAAAGAGGGGTGATCAGATAATTCCAAAGCAGCATGACGCCGGTCATCAGCAGGCAGCCCACCACAAGACCCAGCACGGCGCCGCCCATGGTGTGCTTTTTCTTGTATATCACGGCGGCGGTGCAGGCAAAGGCGGCGGTGGACAGCACGTTCATCACGAGGCCGATGATCCCGGTGCTGCTGATGGTGACCATCTCCACCAGTGAGACGACCACCGTGATGGCCAGTGACTCCAGCGGCCCCAGGACAAAGCCGCTGATGGCGATGATCACGT
>JAEEGL011133830.1_pt1 | contig 26512 bp, 22 predicted proteins | sample 9134231 | NCBI WGS metagenome assembly JAEEGL01 (sample SAMN16246548, study PRJNA631951) | gut metagenome | biome: gut microbiome; feature: rumen; material: fiber-attached | host: Bos | place: Iran: Karaj | collected 2018-10 | reverse complement strand
CGTGGTCAAAACCGAAAGCGTACAGAGATTTTAAAAATCCGCTGTCGGTGGACTTTTCTTTCGGCTTGAAAAAATCTGCGGACGAAAAATTGGATGCAGAAATGTTTTCTTTTGACGCGGCGTTGACTGTTCCCGGATTTTTTAATCAAAACTATTTTACTTTGAAAGGAAATTTTGTTCAGCAAACGCAAAGTTATGATTTAAACAAGATTTATCTGTTTAGTAACGAATCGTTTGACATTCATGGATACTCGTCTTTTAGGCTCCAAAAACTTTATAAAGTAAGCGGTGAATACGAATTACCGTTAGGCTACCCCGATTTCGGAATACCTGCTTTGGTTTGGTTTAAGAGGTTTAGAGGCTCTGTTTTTGGAGATGCGGCAAGGGGAGAACTTCTTGGATACAAGTTTGACTTTTTGTCGGCGGGTGTAAAATTTGTTACGGATTTTCACTTGCTCAGACTTCCAAATGTAATTACGATGGGATTTTCGTATTCTTACGGTCTTAAAGAAAACGGTTTTGAAAAGCCGTCTGAGTTTAATTTGATTTTGATGTACCAAATGTGATAAAAAAATCGGGGTTTTGCCCCGATTTTTTTTATTAGAAATCCAACGCTTGTTTCAAATCGTTTATTAAGTCAACTTTGTCTTCCAGACCGCAACTAAGGCGAACCAAGCCTGCGGGGATTCCTGCTGCTACTAACTGCTGGTCAGTTAATTGTCGGTGCGTAGAAGTTGACGGACAAAGGCAACATGTTCTTGCATCGGCAACGTGAGTTTCTATTGCGGCGAGTTTTAAGCGTTTCATAAATTCTTCCGCAGCCTTTCTGCCGCCTTTTATTTCAAAACTTACGACACCGCAACCTCCGTTTGGCAAATATTTTTGAGCCAAAGCGTAATACGGATCGGATTTCAAGCCTGAATAATTTACTTTTTCGATTTTGTTGTGCGTTGACAAAAATTCTGCAACCGCCTGACCATTTTCAACGTGTCTTGGCATTCTTACATGAAGCGATTCCAAACCGAGGTTTAAGAGAAATGCGTTTTGCGGCGACTGTATGCAGCCGAAGTCTCTCATTAACTGAGCGGTACATTTTGTGATAAATGCACCTTGAAGTCCGAATTGTTCTACGTAAGTGATTCCGTGGTAACTATCATCCGGAGTGCAGAGACCGGGGAATTTTTCTTTGTGAGCCGTCCAGTCGAATTTGCCGCTGTCAACGATTGCTCCGCCGACTGCCGCGCCGTGTCCGTCCATATATTTTGTGGTTGAGTGCGTAACGATGTCTGCGCCCCATTCTATCGGGCGGCAGTTTACGGGTGTCGGAAAAGTGTTGTCAACGATGAGCGGAACTCCGTGTTTATGAGCGGCTTTGGCATATTTTTCAATGTCAAGAACCGTTAATGCGGGGTTAGCGATTGTTTCGCCGAAAACCGCTTTTGTGTTCTCTTGAAATGCCTTGTCAAGTTCTTCTTCGCTTGCCGTCGGGGAAACGAATGTTACTGAAATTCCCATTTTTTTGAGCGTTACGGCAATCAAATTGAAAGTGCCGCCGTAAATACTTGACGAGGCTACGATATGTCCGCCACATTCGCAGATATTAAAAATCGCGAAAAAGTTTGCTGCTTGACCGCTTGAAGTCAGCATAGCCGCGCTACCGCCTTCTAATGCGGCGATTTTTGCGGCAACAAAATCATTTGTGGGGTTTTGAAGACGGGTGTAAAAATATCCCGATGCTTGAAGGTCAAAGAGTTTTCCCATATCCTCAGACGTGTCGTATTTGAACGTAGTTGACTGAATGATAGGAATTTGACGCGGTTCTCCGTTGCCCGGACGGTAACCTGCCTGAACACATTTTGTGTTAATTTTGTAATTATTCATATTTTTTTATTAAAAAATTTGTTTGCAAAGTTAAGAAAAAATTGCTTTTTCTTTTAATTCTAAATATTTTCTTGAAAAATACGGCTGAATTGCCGCTTCACGGTAGTCAAAACCGTATGCACGTCTTGTAACTGCGATAATCGGCGGGGCTTGAATCCTTTTTGCAACGCCCATACCTTTGAAAAGTTTGTACCACCGTTCCAAATCCGAAATAAAACTTTTTGCGTCAGGAAAGTTTGTTTTTATCAACTCTTCCGTGAGTTCGGTTTTTTCGCCGTGATTGAGATATGCTGCCAAATCGCCGTCCAAATAATGTTGCAAAATATCGGCAAGCGGGGCTCTATTCCACCACTGCTGCAACGCTTCCAAAAGTCTGTCGTGGTAAGGATAAATGAGCGGGTCTCCGAGACCTTTGTCAACGGCTTGATTATCCGAGAGTTCTGCTGACGGTTTTAATGTCAGGACTTCATTCGGTACGATTTCTTTTTCTCTGTTGATATAGCGGCAAAGGTCGTAAACCGTATGTTTCCAAAGGTCGCCGAGGGCAGCAAGAAAACCCGCAACATCGCCGTACAAAGTTGCATAACCGACGGTTGTTTCGGTTTTGTTGCCGTTGTTTGTGAAAACTGCGCCCCATGCGCTGGCTATCGCCGCCAAAATTCTCGAACCTCTGTCCCGCGCCTGAACGTTCTCCATGTTGAAAGACGAAAGGTTGATTTCGATGTTTTCGCCTTTGGAGTTGGTTGGTTTTAAGCCGTCAATCTGACGTTTGGTGAGTGCCGCGCTTTCCGAAACGGGAACCGAAGTGTACCAGCAGCCGAGATTTGCGGCAAGTTTTTGAGCGATTCCGATTGTGGTTTGCGAGTTGAATTTTGTCGGCATGTTTACCAAAAGCAGATTTTCCTTTCCGATTGCCTCGGCGTAGAGCGCGGCTGCAAGTGTTGAGTCAACGCCGCCCGAAGCACCGATAACGACTTTCTTCAATCCGCTCTGTTTCATATAGTTACGTATGCCGTAAATCAGCGTTTTGTGAATGTCTTCGATTTCTGCCGTTTCTTTATATTTTAACGGGCTAACGGAGAAAAGTTCGCCGTCAACAAACTGAAAATCAACGTCTTCTTCCTCGTACATTTTAGAGTGTGCGATAAGTTCGCCTTTGGAGTTCCAAGCCGCCGAACTGCCGTCAAAACAGAAAACTGTCTTGCCGTTGTTTTGAAGTCCGAGTCCGTTGACATAGATGACGGGCTTGTTAAGATTTTTTGCGTGATTGGCAAAATGACGGTTGCGGCTGCGGTTTTTGCCGGCTGTAAAAGGCGAATAACTGATGTTAATCAGTATTTCCGCGCCCGCTTTGCTCAAAATGTCAAACGGTTTGTAATAGTAGTCGTCGTCCCAACCGTCTTCGCAGATTGTTACGCCGAACTTTGCACCGCAGATTTCTTGCAGCGGAAACATTTTTGCGTCTTCCGTTATGTTTGAAGCCCTTGCGGTTGCGGTAAGATTGTCGAAAAAATGTCGCGGCTCTTCAAACTCGCGGTAATTGGGCAGGAGTGTTTTTACGCGGTATTCAGTTTTGCCGTTTGTGGCGATTAAGGCGACATTCATTTTTGCCTTGCGGCCGTCATAACCGTTGTGAGGAGAGCCGTAAACGCTTTCAAAAAACGCTACCGTGCCGAATATCAGCGAAAAATTTTCGTCAGCCTCTTTTGCGAGTTCAGAGGAGAAAAATTCGCAGTCCTCGATAAAATCGTTTTCTTCCCATCTGTCGCCAATCATGTAGCCGGGTATGGACATTTCAGGAAGAAGAAGAAGGTTAACTCCGTCTTTTTTAGCGCGTTTAGCCGCCGAAAGACAGGTTTCATAGTTTTTTGCCGGATTTCCCGGAATAATAGTTAGTTGAGAATATCTTATTTTCATTTTATGTAATTTTTAGCAGTTAATTTTTATTTTTTTAAGTTCTTTGTCGGAAATCATTTTAACAAATTCTTGATAAGTTTTTATAACTTTTTCGTTTTCGGCGGTTGTTTTCGGCGGGTTTTTGAATATGCTGTAAAGACGATTGAAGACGTTGAAACGCAAACTTGACAGCAAGTTTTTTTCAATCCAATATTCAAAATTTGCGTGCGGAATTTTTTCTGCCGCTTTTCTTAATTTTAGATATAGCGGCAGACCATCAAGCGTATCGTGCCAAATGTCGCAAAAAACATAATCGAAAGAATTGTTTTTGAGGTTTTCCAAAAAAGAGAAAGCATCGTCGTTGATAATCGTAATTTTTTCTTTTTCAGGAAATTGCGGCAAAATTTCCGACGAAAACAATTCTATTATGTCGGCATTTTTTTCCACTATCGTAACCTTTTTTACGCTTTTTTTCATTGAGGCTAAAAATGCAAAATATCCCAAGCCGAGTCCGAAAGTAAGAACGTTTCCATGAGCATTTTCTATCGGAAGTTGCATCGTAAAAATTTCGTTTGGTTTTACCGCCATCCATTCTCTGCCGTCTTGAAAAACCGCCGGAAAAGAAAATTTGTCCCTAAAAAATCCGATTTGCGGATATTCGCGAAAGTCTGAGGTCAAAACCGTTTCGTCACAAACAAACGCTTCGCAAGGCTCGTATGAGGAGAATTTCAATTCCCAATTTTTGAAAGTTTTGAGAGGAAATTTTATCGTTTTCAGATACAAATCGTCCTCAAAATCCTGAGGTTGAAGTTCCTTGACGGCGGGCATGAAATAATCGTTGAAAAGAAGTTTATGTACTTGGTTTTCATAGATTTCCAAGCCGCACGCCGAGGCAAGCAGCATTGTATAAGCCGTTGCAAAAGGCATGTCGTAACCATCAGAAATTTCTTCGGTCATTGCTTTGGTGATTAATTTTTCTTTTGTGTTTAAAAAATCTGCCAAAACATCAAGCACTACGGCGTTGTTTTGAATCGTAATGTTAAGCGTTTCAATACGTTTTGAGTCAAAATCGTTTAGAAGAATTTTCATTTTAGATAACGTTAAATTGTTTTAAAGCCAAAAGAATGCCGTCATTGTCAACGCTTGAAGTTACAAAATCCGCGTGATCTTGAACCTCTGGCATTGCGTTGCCCATTGCGACACCGATACCGGCCTGTTTGATTATCGGGACATCATTGCCGCCGTCGCCGAAAGCCATTGTTTCGCTGACAGAAATACCGAGATGATTTGCAACTGACAACAATCCTTTGCCTTTGTCGGCATAGACAGAGGTAATGTCAACAAATTCACTTGACCAGCGTCCCGCAACACAAGTTTTTATCTTCGGCATAAAAATCTTTTCGTGCCGGGCGTCAAAAAACGATGTTACTTGCATAATGTCTTGTTTTACAATATCTTCCACGGGTATCCTGTTGACGTCAACGGGGATATGCAGCCCTACGTTAAATACTTTTTCAACTACGGGTTTGTGGTTGAAAACAGCAAAATCGTTTCTGCTCATCAAAATTGCAGGATAATCATACTCTTGAGAGTCTAAGAGAAGTTTTTCAACGTCTTCCTGACTGATATGGTGTTTTTCAACAATTTCATCAGAGGCTTCCACTAATGCGCCGTTGTTGGTAATGTAGCCGTCAACGAGCGGTCTGATAACGTCAAGATTTGAGGTCAAAAACGCCTTAGGTCGTCCCGTTGAAATAAAAATTTTTACGCCTTTGGCTTTTGCCGCTTTTATTGCTTGAAGAGCCGAGGCGGGAATTTCGTGCGTAGAAAAACTCACAAGTGTTCCGTCAATGTCAAAAAAAAGTGCTTTAATCATAAAAAAAAACTTTTTGCAAAGGAAATTATTTTTTTTCTTATTGACAAAAAAAATTACCTTTGCCCCCGTAATTTATTAACCAAATATTTTTTTTAACAATGAACACACACTTTTTAAAAACAGCCGGCGCGGTTTTGTCTTTATGCGCTGTTGCTGCCTGCTCGCAGCCGAAAGAGCAGCCGACTTTTCAAATTAACGGTACTGTTTCCGAAGAAATCTCCGACACGGCTTATTACGTCTACATCGGCGACACCGCTTTTAACATTGACACAAAAGCCGCTCCCGTTGATACCATTATCGTAAAAGACAAAAAATTTTCGTATTCTTCCACCGTCAAAGAGCCGAGACTTATATATTTACAGGCTATTTTCAAAAGCGGCGAAGTTTGCGGCGCGTATGTGGATTTTGTTTTGGTGCCGGGCGAGACCGCAAATCTCAAAGTTTGCAACGGTTATTTTGAACTTGACGGCGAGAAATCGGGATTTTACAAGCAATGGCATGATTTTGAGCAGTTTTACACTCCTTTGACGAAAAATTTAAACGAAGAATATACCGCTCTTTCGGGTAATCCCGATGCTACCGTCGAGCAGCGGGAAGCCTTCTATCAAAAGGTTGAGGAGACTAAAAAAACTATTTTGGATTATGTCAATGCCCATAACAACGAAGAAGGCACGTTATTTTTGGCGAGCAAGATAGGTATTACCACTCCTCACAATTTGTTCGATAATGCGTCTGAGGAGGTTAAAAACGGTCAATTCAAGTCGTACATTGACAATGAGATAAAAGTGGAGGACGCACGCGCCGAGTTAGAAAAAAAGTCTGCTGAGGCACTTGCAAAAACTTCCGAAGGCGCGATGTTTGTTGACTTTTCGGCAGAATATGACGGTAAAACCCAAAAACTTTCCGATTATGTCGGCAAAGGCAAATATGTTTTGGTTGATTTTTGGGCTTCATGGTGCGGACCTTGCAGAAGAGAGATTCCGAACTTAATTGATGTTTACAACAAATACAAAGGCAGCAAGTTTGAGGTTATCGGCGTTGCCACATGGGACGAACCCGATGACACAAAAGCGGCAATCGCCGAACTCAACATTCCTTATCCGCAGATTATGAATGCTCAGGAGGCCGGCTCTGCTGCTTACGGAATCAGGGGCATTCCAGAGATTATTCTTTTTGCCCCTGACGGAAAAATCGTAAAACGCGGCTTGCGCGGCAGTGATATTGAAATTGAAGTAAAAAAATGTTTAGGGAAGTAGCAATTTTTTTGCTGTTGCCATATCGATGCGTTTGTTGCCTTGAACGGCGATGACAAAAGCATCCGGAATTTTTTTACGGATTTCGTTTTGAAGATTGGTTATCTCCTTCAAACTTTTACTTTTGCCGACGGTGTATTTATAAACGCCGTCGGTTTTTGTTTCTTCTATGTTTTGAATCCCTTTGAAACTTTTGTCGTCAAGGGAAATTTTTACGGTGGAAGATTTCAATTGCACCTTATAATATATGTCATCGGTTTTTGTTGCGGCGGGCGTTGTTGTAACGGGTTGCGTTGCAGGCGGCGTAACGGGTTGTGTAACGTTTTTTTCAGTCGGCGTTTTGCCCTGAGGAGGATTTGTGGAACTATACGCTTTGAAATTTTTGTCGTATTTATAGCCGTAACTTTTTATGGCCCGGTAAATGGCTGAGGCATAAATTTTTTGTCCTTCTTCGGTTTTTAAAAAGTTTTCTTCTTTGGGCGTGCTGATAAAACTGCACTCTACCAAAACAGCCGGCATTTGAGCACGCCAAAGTACGGCAAAGTTAGCCTCTTTGACATCTTTTTCTTTTGCTCTTTTGCCAAATTCTTTCTGAATAAAGCCTGCAAAAGTTGTACTTTGCTCTTTATGAGCCTTTTGAAGACTTTGCAAAGCGATTTTGTCAGCGGGGTCTATGCTGTCAACTGAAAATGCGCCGCCGTTTTCTTGATATTCGAGCGCGATGTTGAGATTGTCAGTTTCTTTACCTCTTCCGACAACGTATGTTGAGGCTCCGTAAGCCTTTTTGTTGTTGCAAGAATTTATGTGAATGGAGATAAAAAGATCGGGTTTCGCATTGTTTGCGATTACGGTTCTATCCATCAACGTTACAAAAATATCGGTTTTTCTCGTGTAGACAACTTCCACGTCAGGAATGTATTCGTTGATGTAATTTCCTAATTTTAAAGCGATTGCAAGACAGATGTCTTTTTCTTTTGATGATTTTCCCAATGCTCCGGGGTCTTTGCCACCGTGTCCGGGGTCTATGCAGATTTTTTTCAAATGATATTCTCCGTCGTCTTGGGCGGAGGTTTTTTCCGTTATGACGGATAGCACTAAAAACAGTAATACAACCTTTAATAAATAATATTTTTTCATTTATATATTTTTTTTTAATTTTGCACTTTGGTTTTTAACACTGCAAAGTTAAAGCCATTAACAACAAAAAACGGCAATTTTCGTGCAAAAAATTTTTATTATACTAATATTGCTGGCTTTTAACGTCAGTCTTTCGGCTCAGGAGATTACTACGGACACTTTGCCAAAAGTATCCGACAGCCTGAACATGGGTACGGATACTTCACAGGTTTCCGTTGATTCATTGGAACTTAAAAGACCAAAATCCGTCGTTGATTTTCCGATAGAATATAAATGCGACGATTCTATGTTGATTTCTTTTGACGACAAACGTGTTTTTCTTTACGGAAAGGCAAACGTCAAAACTACCGGCATGGAACTTTCCTCCGAATATATGCGAATGGAGATGGAAAGCAATTCCATTTATGCCGAAGGGCGTATGGATTCGTCAAGTAACGAAATTATCGGCACGCCAGTTTTCAAAGACGGCAAAGACGAGTTTGAGGCAAAAACCATCAAGTACAATTTCAAGTCAAAGGAGGGAATTGTTAGTGATGTTGTAACTGAGCAGCAGAGCGGTTACCTTTTCGGTGAACTTACCAAAATGCACGCTAACAGGGAAATACACTTAAAAAACGGACGTTATACAACTTGCGATTTGGAACACCCGCACTTTTATCTTGAACTTACGAGGGCAAAAGTGATTCCTAACGACAAAATCGTTTCAGGTCCGGCGTATTTTGTGCTTCTTGACGTTCCTGTTTACGTTTTGGGTTTGCCGTTCGGAATTTTTCCTCAGTCAAAAAAACACCACAACGGTATAATTATTCCGAGTTACGGCGAGGAGTCAAGGCGCGGTTTTTATCTTGAAAACGGCGGATATTATTTTTCGATGGGCGATTATGCCGACTTGGAACTGCTTGGTTCGTATTATACTTACGGCTCTTGGGGCTTGACGGCTAATTCAAAATTCAAATGGCGTTATAAGTTTTCGGGAAATTTCAGTTTTCAGTTTTCTAAAAATGTTCAAGGCGAAAAGGAATTTGTAAAATCCACAAATGCCGACATTCATTACGACGCGTCAAATTCTTTTATGTTGAAGTTTAATTTTACGCAAGATCCGAAGGCTAACCCGACGAGTAATTTCAGCGCGAATATTTCATACGACAAGCAAAACTATGAGCGTTATAATGCGACTGACGTTCAAGACTATGCACGCAGTACGACATCTTCGAGTGTCAGTTATCAGAAAAAACTTTTTGGCGGTTTTGGTAATTTGAGTATTGCCTCCAATATGACGCAAAACCTTTACGATTCAACACTTTCGTTTACCGCACCTGCTGCAACGTTTTCTTTGCAAAGGTTTTTCCCGTTTAAGAGGCGTGTTCAGGTAGGTTCTCAGCGTTGGTACGAGAAAATCGGTACGCAGTTTACGATGAATTTTACTAACTCGGTTTCTACGCTTCCCGATTCCATGCTTTTTAAACAAGGTATGTTCGATAAAATGAAATACGGTATGAAATACGCCGTTCCGCTCAGTACGTCGTTTAACGTCTTGAAATACATAAACGTTTCTCCGTCAATTAATTACACCGGAAGACTTTATCCTAATTATCTTCACCGTTATATGATGGGAACATTTGACCTTTCGGGCGAAAACCCTGATAGATATACTTACGGTACGGATACAGTTGACGCTTGGAGACATTGTTATGATTTTTCAACTTCGATTTCGGCAAGTACGAAACTTTACGGAATTTTCCAATTTAATAAGGCTAAAAGAATCAAGGCTTTCCGCCACGTTTTGACACCGAGTTTGGGTGTATCTTGGAGACCTGACTTTTCGGAAACGTTTTGGAAATTTTATGAAAACGATCCTTATGATACAACAGGTACAAAGCGTTTTAGCCTTTATCAAAACGGCGTTTACGGTGCACCGCCTTCGGGCAAAAACGCCTCTTTGAATTTTTCTTTGGGTAACAATTTTGAACTCAAAGTCAAGGGCAAAAACGACACGATAGAAGGCAAATATACAAAAATAAAAATCTTAGAAAGTCTTGGATTTTCAGGTAGTTACAATATGGCAGTTGACAGTATGAACCTCTCTAACATTTCCATGAGCGGTAGTACGAGATTATTTGACAAAATGACGTTGACCTTTTCGGGAACTTTTGACCCTTATCAGTTGGACTCGGCAGGCAGACGTACAAAATATTATTTGTTTAAGGAGACAGGCGGACGTCAATGGGCGCGTTTTACGGCGGCGCGGGCAAGTACAGGTTTTTCGCTTGATTCCAAGTCGTTAGGCAAAAAGAAGAAAGAAGAAAAAGAAGCCGCAGCCGCAAAATATGGCGAAGAACCGGCTCAGGCAGAAACCGATGAAGACGGCAATATCATCGCAACGGCTGAGGAAGTGGAGGAAAAGCGCAAAACTTCAAAACTTTCTCAAAAAGAGAAAGATGGCGAATTTGATTATTATTCTTGTCCGTGGTCGCTTTCGGCGGATTACGGTTTCAACTATTCGCATTCAAACAACAAGAATCCGGTCATATCGCAGACTTTGAATTTTTCGGGAACGATAACTTTTACCCAAAAGTGGCATTTTTCGGTAAGTTCGGGTTATGACTTTGACGCAAAAAAAATGACTTCTACGAGGGTAACGGCTTCGAGAGATTTGCATTGTTTTAATCTGAGTTTTTACATTATACCTTTTGGTATGTTAAAGAGTTACAATTTCAGACTGTCCATCAATTCTGCGATGTTCCAAGGTGTGGAATACAAGAAAACTCAAAATTGGCGCGACAATTAAAATGGATTTGTATTTTTTTAATCCGGCTTGCGAATTGGAGGTTGCAAACGGCGACAAGAATTACAGCCTTCAAAAATTTCCTCAAATGCTTGAAAATGATTTGAGGACTTTGCCTTTGTCGTTTGCAAAAAAGGACGATTATATTCTGACGTTGAAACCTACTAACGGCGACCGTTTTATTTCGCTTCAACAGGCTGAGAATATGGAGTTTGACAATTTTTTCCCATGGGGCTTTTCGCCGAGGGCTTTTAACTTAATTAGGAACGTAAGGGTTAAAAATTTGCCTGAAATAGAAAATTTTAAGAATTTTTATTCGCGGCAAAATACGGTTGACTTTCTTTCTGCGTTTCCTTTGGGAGAAAGATTTCCGACAGAAAACGAGCAGCCTTTTATAGCCAAAACAGCCGACGAAGCGTTTGATTTTTTTAAGGAAAAATTTTCGCTTAATTATAAAGGTGTGGTTTTTAAAGCACCTTTTGCAGCCAGTGGCAGGGGCGTAAGAATTTTTAAAAAGAACGAGTTGACTATCAATATTATGCAATGGACAAACTTTGTGATAAAAACGCAGGGTTTTGTGGAATGTGAGGTTTACTTTGAAAAACTGACGGATTTTTCCATGCATTATACTTTTCTTAATGGTGAAATCACTTTTCGCGGTTTGTCGGTTTTTAAGACGGCTGACAATGGTTTTTATCAGTCGAGTTATGTGAAAAAATTTTCTGAAATTCCGGGTGTTGATTTCTTAACTGTCAGCGAATTAGAAGAAATGCAAATGAATGTTTTGAAAAAATCAGTTTTCAAAGAAAATTATTCCGGCAATCTTGGCATTGATTGTATGGTTTATAACGATGGCGGAAAAAAAAAGATAAACCCTTGTGTTGAAATTAATTGCAGAAATTCGATGGGGCGTTTGGCGTTGGAACTCTCGGACAAAATTGCCGAAAATTCTTTGGCTGAATTTTTTGTTTTTCAGAATGATAAGCCTCCGTGTGGGATAAACGAAAAGCCTAATTTTGAAAATGGAAAATTAAAATCTGGTTTTTGGAAATTGACGGAAGATTTTACGGAAAAATTTTCGGCAGGAATATTGGCGACAAGTCAAAAATTTTTATAATTTTACGAAAAATTTTTAACATGAAAAATTATCTTTTGCTTTCGGTAATTACCTTAATGACAATATTTTGCGGGTGTTCGTTGCTTCGTAAAGGTGCTGACGGTCAAATAGGAGAGGGCTCGGTGATTTCTACTGGCTCGGAGCAGTTGGCGTACATTTATAATCCCGCTGCAACAACGATTCATCCGAAGGTTTTTGTCAGAAAAAATAATAAGGAAGATATTGATTTATACGTGGTTATCAACGATTCTGAGTTGCTTTTTTCAAAGGCTAACGCTCAAAACCAAAGCACGGCGAAAGTCAGAATTTTTTACAAACTTATGGAGAGTTATGAAAACGTTGCAGCACTTGATACGGCGGTTAAGATTTTGAGTTTTCAGAAATCCAATACGCCTAAAACATACGCCGTAAAATTGAAATTAAAAACCGTTGCGCCGGAAAAATTTGTGGTTCAGACCACTGTAACCGACCTTATACGCGGCAAAATGAATATTGCTTTCACGCCTGTTGACAAGACCGACAGTCTTTGTGCGGACAATTTTGCAATTTCAAAGTTGGAAAACTCTCAACCTTTTTCTGAAAATTTTATGAAAACGGGCGAGGGCGCAAGAGTGGATTATTTACATTCAAAGTTTAATGCACTATACAAAATGTATTTTCCGCCTGATAGTACGATTCCTTTATCTCCGTATGCGAGCGACCCTGCTTATGCTGATACATTGTCTTTTGCTATGGCAGATAGTCTTGGTCGGTCGTTGATTTTGGGTGCGCAAAAAGAGGGATATTTTTACGTAACTGCTGATACTTTGAGTCAAAATGGACTTTTAATTCCTTGTTTTTCAGAGGATTATCCTAATATTACAAGGCTTGACAAATTGGCCGAGCCGCTTGCTTACTTGACTTCAAAAGCAGAATTTGATTCTATCAGATACGCTTCACATAAAAAATTAGCGATTGACGATTTTTGGCTTTCATGTACAAATGATACGCGGCGGGCCAAAGAATTGTTGAAGATATTTTACACGCGGGCAGTTTTTGCTAACATGTATTTTTCGGATTATAGAGATGGCGTTTTGACTGACAGGGGTATGATTTACGTGGTTTTAGGTCCGCCTAAAATTCTTGCATTTACTTCAAATTCAGAGGTTTGGATGTATAAAGATTCTCGCAGCGGTCAAAAGGTAAAATTTGTTTTTATGAAACGTTCAAACGCTATGTACAAACAGAAATACGTCTTAATGCGCAACACGGAATTTAAGCCGTATTGGGACGCGGCGGTTGCCTCTTGGAGAAAGGGAACGATTTATACATGGTAGATGAAAGTTTTTTTTGTGCTTTTTGTAAAAAACTTTTATTTTTGCAGAAAACTTTTAATTCGTGCAAATTATGTCAAAATACCTTGACCCGAAGGCGGATTTGACCTTCAAAAAAGTGTTCGGCGAACATCCGAACCTTGTTTTAAGCCTTTTGAACGCATTGTTGCCGTTACCAGAGGGTATGGAAATAAAAACCGTGGAATATCTTTCGCCGGAAAATATTCCTGAAAATCCGGGTAAAAAATATTCTATCGTTGACGTGTATTGTACTGACAATTACAACAGACATTTCATCGTAGAAATGCAGTCGTATTGGAACACGGAATTTTTTTCGCGGACACTTTTTAACGCGGCTTCTATGTACGCCAAACAGTTAGAAAAAGGCAAAAGTTTCGGTGAATTAAAGGACGTGTATGCTTTGTGCTTGGTGAATGACATAAAGGCTTTTCCTGAATACGGCAACGAGTACATCCAAGAATATTATTTGACAAATAAGAACCATACAGGCGATATTCATACTGATTTGTCAATGGTTTTTATAATTTTGCCTAATTACACGCCACAAAACCGCGCTGAGAAAAAAATGCGCGATTTATGGTTGAGATTTTTAACGGAAATTGACGAAAACACTGACGATGCTGATCCCGAACTTTTAGCAAACGAAGAAACTTTTGAGGCTTTGGAAATAGTTAGGCGTTCAGCGTTTACGCCCGGCGAATTGCTGACTTACAATCAATATTGGCTTGACATCAGCACTGAGAAGTCAGCAATGGAGCGTGAACGCAAGGAGGGACGTGAAGAAGGCGAACAAATCGGGTTTGAAAAAGGTGAAAAAGTAGGAATAGAAAAAGGCCGTGCCGAAGGCGAAAAATTCGGCATCGAAAAAGGCGAAAAACAAAAAGCCCTTACTATTGCCCGCAACCTTAAAGCAGCCGGTCTTGATATTGACTTTATTGCTCAAAACACCGGCTTAACCAAAGACGAAATTTTAACCTTAATTTAACCTCTTATTTTTCCTCTGATTGTAAACTTTTGTTAATTTTGCATCATTACAAAACGAATCAAATATTAAAATTTAATACAAAATTAATATAAAGATGTTGCAAAATTTAATAAAAATATTACAACGCAACGCAACGCAACGCAACGCAACGCAACGCAACGCAACGCAACGCAACGCAACGCAACGCAACGGTATCTTTATACCTTGATGTAGACACTTTATATATAGTTGATAATATAGAAATCCCTTGCGGACGGAAATAAAAATTCTGTCTGCAAGGGATTTTTGTTTTTATTCATCGTGGGTGGTTTATTACCGTGGGTGATGTATTACCGTGGGTTCACACCCCCGTCTATTGTGTATCACCCCTCCGGGGTTTGGCTACCGAATCCCTTCGGAAAACAAGTCCTGAAAGGACGACACATAATAGACGGGGTGTGTAAACCCCCGGCAGAAAGGACGACATACAATAAACGGGGTGTGTAAACCCCCGGCAGAAAGGACGATTAATTATTTTTTTAAACTATAAATTTTTTCAAACATGGAAAGAATAGTTCAGAATCCAGTCGTGCAAGACGTAGCGACAAAAAAGAAATACGTCAAACCCGATTTTGAAGTAATCGAGTTGAACATGGAAGCCCCGCTTTTGACGGGAAGCGGAAACGGTAGCTACGGCACACATTTCAATTACGGCGACCAAAAAATTTAAAAAAGGAGGAACTAAAATGAAAAAGACGTTTTTAAAATTCCTGCCTTTGACGGCGGCAGTATTGCTTGCAACTTCTTGCAGCAAAGATGACAACAACGATGAAAAAAACATTGAAAATCAACCCAAAGTTGAAAAAGTTGTTATTCCGTTTTCTGTAAAAGTCAACACCGGCAATTCTATTTCAAAAATTGCATACACACAAGGTGATGATGTTTCGCAATTCAATGTAAATTTTGAAGATAAAGATGCGGCAGGAGGTTCTGCAATAACGATGGCTATCACCGGCGATGACATTGAAAACACAACTTTGACACTTACAAAAGACGGTTCTGATTTTAAGTTTGTTGGTGATATAACCCTCGCAGAAGGCAAGACCGAAGACGATTTTAAGAATGGAAATATTTCTATTAGCGGCTCTTTCGGTACGGCAGGAACTACAACCGTAACATCAACAACATCGTTAGCAGATGTAATGTCAAATTGTAGTCATCAATATACAACAACTTTTGCATCAAACGCTGAAACGATTGAACTTAACGACAATTACGCATATTTGGAAATAAGTTGTGCAACAGAACAGACTAAATTTCAATTGACAATCGGCGGTTCAGCACAAGATTATACACCGAGTACAACCAATCATAAGATTTGGATTGCTGTTCCGAATGGCACATCAGTTACGGGCAATTTGGTAAAAACAATGGCTGTTGAAGGCGGAAAAGTTTACAGAGCAGACCGCACCAAAGAAGTTGACCTCGGACCGGGTTCCTCAGTTCTTTGGACGACCTGCAACCTCGGCGCAACCAACCCCGGCGAATATGGCAAATTTTATGCATACGGAGAGACGGTTGGATATGCTTATGATGACGGACATGATTTTTCTTACACAAGTTATTATAAAGGAACAGAAAATCCGCTTTCTTCTGAGCATGATGCTGCTACTGTCGCATTGGGTACGGGCTACCGAATGCCCACCTCGACCGAGTTGGGAACATTGGAATCAGGCACATTTAAAAATGCTTCTGAAAGTGGTTATGATGTAGCCGGTCGGTTGTTTTCCAACGATTACGGTTCAGTTTTCCTTCCGGCTGCGGGCTACTGCTACGGCACCATCCACACCTTCGGCCCCGACTTGTCCTTCGGCTGCTATTGGTCGAGTACGCCTCCCCCCGGCAAGAACACCACCGCTCACTACCTTTCCTTCACCTCAGGCAACGTCAATGTGAGCACCAGCGACCGTTTCATCGGTCGGTCTGTCCGCGCCGTGCGGTGCATGAATTAACCATGTTTAAATGAATTTTATAATAAACGGCTATCGAAATGCTTTTTTCGGTAGTCGTTTTTATTTGGATGATTAAGCACCGTCTGCGCAATAAAAGCAGTTATGTTGTATTGAAAGGGACCGATTTATACGTGGTAAAAAATTAAAATTATTTAACATAGTTTTATGCCCTAATTCCGAAAAAAAAAGAGTAAATTTGCGACCGTTAAATGGAGAAGAAAATTCATTTATAAAACTTAATATAATAAAATGAGTAAATTAGATTTAACCAAGTACGGTATTACAGGTTCAACTGTAATCGCACACAACCCTTCTTACGAAGAACTCTACAATGCAGAGGTTAACCCCGCTCTTGAGGGTTACGAAAAAGGTCAGAAGACCGAACTCGATGCTGTAAACGTTATGACCGGTATTTTCACCGGACGTTCACCCAAAGACAAATACATCGTTGATAATGACGAAAGCCACAACAACGTTTGGTGGACATCAGAGGCTTACAAAAATGATAACCATCCTATGAGCGAGGATGTTTGGGCAAAAGTTAAAGAAATCGCTAAAAAAGAACTTTCTAACAAAAAACTTTATGTAGTTGATGCATTCTGCGGTGCTAACGAGTCTACAAGACTTGCTGTAAGATTCATCGTTGAAGTTGCTTGGCAGGCTCACTTTGTTACTAACATGTTTATCCAACCCACCAAAGCAGAACTTGAAAACTTTGAACCTAACTTCGTTATCTACAACGCTTCAAAAGCAAAAGTTGAGAACTTCAAAGAACTCGGCTTGAACTCTGAAACTTGCGTTGCTTTCAACACGAAGAGCCGCGAGCAGGTTATCATCAACACATGGTACGGCGGTGAAATGAAGAAAGGTATGTTCTCTATGCAGAACTACTACTTGCCGCTCAAAGGCATCGCTTCAATGCACTGCTCTGCTAACACCGATATGGAAGGCAAAAACACTGCTATTTTCTTCGGTCTTTCAGGAACAGGTAAAACCACTCTTTCTACCGATCCGAAACGTTTGCTTATCGGTGATGACGAGCACGGTTGGGACGACGAAGGCGTGTTCAACCTCGAAGGCGGTTGCTACGCTAAGGTTATCAACCTTTCTAAAGAAAACGAACCGGACATCTACGGTGCTATCAAACGCAACGCTTTGTTGGAAAACGTTACTGTTGATGCAAACGGCAAAATCAATTTCGCTGATAAGAGCGTAACAGAAAACACCCGTGTTTCTTATCCGATCGATCACATTAAAAACGTAGTTAAGAAAGTTGCCGGCAAGAGTGCAGGTCCTGCTGCTAAGAACGTTATCTTCTTGTCTGCTGACGCATTCGGCGTATTGCCTCCGGTATCTATCTTGACACCCGAACAGACACAGTATTATTTCTTGTCAGGTTTCACCGCTAAATTGGCTGGTACAGAACGTGGTATTACCGAACCGACCCCGACTTTCTCGGCTTGTTTCGGTCAAGCATTCTTGGAACTCCACCCGACCAAATATGCAGAAGAGCTTGTTAAGAAAATGCAGAAATCAGGTGCTAAGGCATACTTAGTTAACACTGGTTGGAACGGTACCGGCAAACGTATCTCTATTCCTGATACTCGTGGTATTATCGATGCTATCCTCGACGGTTCAATCTTGAAGGCTGAAACCAAAAAGATTCCGTTCTTCGATTTCGAAGTACCGACCGCTTTGCCGAAAGTAAATCCTGCTATCCTCGATCCGAGAGATACTTACGCAAATGCTTCTGAATGGGAAACTAAAGCTAAAGATTTGGCTGGTCGTTTCATTAAGAACTTTGCTAAATATACTACTAACGAAGCAGGTAAAGCTCTTGTAGCTGCTGGTCCTAAATTGTAGTAGAGTTCTATGTTTATAAACTCATAATGCGGCGGTGGGATTCTTTTTTAAGGAATCCCACCGTTTTTTTGTTACTTTAACATTAAATAATGCTTATTGGCATAATTTTTATTCATTTTTTTTAATAAAAACCTACAATTAACAAAAAAATTATTAATTTTGCGATAAAAATTTTAACACTATGAAAAGAACAATATTTATCATATTATTCTTGTTGAGCTGTTCGGCATGGATTCCCGTTAACGCTCAACAATACGATTTGACGAGGGAGACTTACAAAGTCAGCATGAAAATGTTTCCGCGTTATCATGTAGAAAAGGATAAACAGACGTATTTCCTTAAAATCCAACAAAACGGTGTTAAAGACCGTTTCAACGAGGCGTATTTGAGAACAGAATTTGAAGACGCATTCGAGGGTTGGAACGAAACGTATGACGATAAAGAGGCGTTTATGACGATAACTTTTTCGGCATCTACCGTAAGTTTTGACCAAATCGATTTCAAAAACACCCGGGTTGAAAAGGATACGCTTGATGGTTTTGTGGTTATAAACCATTTTTATCCGATGATAAAATATACCTTTATAATTAAGTGTCAATTTAAGTGTAGTTATGAAACATTTGATTGGAAACCTGTTGTAAAAACTACACAAGTTACTAATGTTTATGATATGAGGGTTGATTTTCCGAGCAAGGAGGAGGCTATGAATTATATTACCGAAAACAAGGCCTCTATTCAATCCGATATTGCAGGAGCTGCATTCAAGACTTTTTTCAAGGACGTTAAAAATCTTATTGATGAGCGTTTTTTGTCTAGTAATGGCAGCGAATATATTCCTATAAACTACCTTTTAGCGGAAAAATGTCCTTACAAAACGGCGATGAAAGAAATCCGCGAAGGTATTAAAGTCGATATGGAGGCTATCAAAAACGATGAATCCGTTTTGGAAACTTCGCCTAACATCGAAAGATGGATAGAGCGTTTTCAGATGATTGCAGCCGACCTTGACACCGGCAAACCTGATCAGAAAAAAGCGAAAGAGGCTATGATTAAAAATCTTGCGTATTTGTATTATGTTTTGGACGATACCGAGACCGCTCTCAAATATGCGCAGATTCTCAAAGATACTTTTAATTCGGGCGATGCGCCGAGAATTATCAGAAATATCCGTCAGTTGCAGAATAATATGGAAAAATTTCATAAAACGTCAAGACATTATTAACAAAAAAATTACGTTTTTTCGTTTGTAATTGAAAAAATTAACATATATTTGCAACTTAAAATTATTAAAAGTTTTTGTAACGTATATGAAAGTTTTAAAATTTGGAGGAACATCGGTTTCCTCAGTAGAAACGGTTAGAAATATCAGTGAGATTCTTAAAAAATCTTCTGAAAACCAGATAGTTGTATGCTCAGCACTCAGCAAGGTTACTAATATGCTTGAAGAGGCGGCAAAAAAGGCTGCCGACGGTGATGTTTCGTACAAAGAGGTTTGCGCTCAAATCGAAAAACGCCATTACGATTTTATTGACGAACTCATTCAAAAAGAGCAGCAGGGTGATTTGAAACAGACAATTCACAACCATATCGCAAGTCTTGAAAAAGTTTTGGAGGCAGTTTACTTTTTGAACGAACTTTCTCAACGGGCTTATTATATAATCGTAAGTTTCGGAGAGAAAATGTCTAACGCAATTATTTTCAGGTATTTAACAATTCATAACGGTAGCGTTAACTATTTGGATTCGTCGCAGATTATCATAACGAGAACTGTTAACGGCAAAGAAGACGTTAACCGCTCGGTTACGAACAAAAATATTTTGGAAAACTGGAACAAGGATTACAAAATCACCGTTGCTCCGGGTTTTATCTCAAAAAGCGAGAAAGGTTATGCCACCACTCTTGGTAGAGGCGGAAGTGATTATACGGCAGCGATTTATGCGGCTGCTTTGGACGCTTCAATTCTTGAAATTTGGACTGATGTCAGCGGAATCTACACCGCAGACCCGAGAAAGGTAAAAGACGCTCAACCTCTTGAAAAAATGTCTTATAAAGAGGCTCTTGAACTCTCTAACCTTGGTGCAAAGGTTATTTACGCGCCGACCGTTCAGCCTGTTTTGGAGAAAAACATTCCGATGGTTATCCTCAACACTTTCCGTCCTGACGACAAAGGTACGCTTGTTACCGTGGAAACAGATTCGTCAAAACCGATAAAATCTTTTTCTACGATGGACAATATCGCAATGTTGACTTTTACGGGGACGGGACTTGTAGGAAATAGTGGAATCGCCGGAAGACTTTTCAATGCTTTGAAAGACGTTAATGTGATAATTATTTCGCAGGCTTGTTCAGAAATGTCTATCAGCGTGGTTATCAGTGCGGCAGATGCTCAAAAAGCCGTTAACGCAATCAACGAGGAATTTGACTTTGAAATTCGTAAAAACTACATAAAACCGATAACTGCCGAGACTGGCTATTCTATTCTCGCAATGGTAGGCGAGGGTATGAAAAACGCCGCTGGAATGACCGGAAAGGCGTTTACGGCTTTGGGCGAAAACAATATCAACATTCACCTTATCGCTCAGGGAAGTTCGGAACTCAATGTGTCAATCGTCATAAAAACCGAGGACTCTTCTAAGGCGTTGAATTGTCTGCATGAAGCGTTTTTTTAGGACTTTCAATTTGAAAAACATAAGAAAATGAAATATATAAGCACGAGGGATAAAAACTTGAAAGTTTCGTTTGAACAGGCTGTCAAACAGGGACTTGCGCCTATGAGAGGTTTGTTTATGCCCGAAAATTACATAAAACTGCCCGCAGAATTTTGGGCTAATCTTTTCGATATGTCTTTGCCTGAAATCGGTTATTATGTCGGAAAGGAATATGTCGGAGACGAAATTCCGGACGAAGATTTCAAGAAACTTTGTTCTGAGGTCTTGAATTTTGACATTCCGCTTGTAAGGGTGAAGGACAAAATTTATAGTCTTGAACTTTTTCACGGTCCGACTTGCGCATTTAAAGATGTCGGAGCGCGATTTATGGCAAGATGTTTGGGGTATTTTTCGCAGAGGAAAAATGAGAAGACCGTGATTTTGGTCGCAACTTCCGGCGATACGGGAAGCGCGGTTGCTAACGGTTTTCTTAACGTTCCGGGCGTTGACGTGATTATCCTTTATCCGAGCGGAAAAGTGAGTGAAATTCAAGAAAAACAACTCACTACTAACGGCGGAAATATCACAGCATTAGAAGTTAACGGTGTTTTTGACGATTGTCAGGCTTTGGTGAAAACGGCTTTTGCAAATTTTGACACCAAAGGAAAATTTAAATTGACTTCGGCAAATTCAATTAATATTGCAAGGCTGATTCCTCAGTCGTTTTACTACTATTATGCGGTAAAACAAGTAAAAAGTTACGATTCGGTGATTTGTGTGCCGAGTGGAAATTTCGGAAATATAACGGGCGGAATTTTGGCTTTGAAATCGGGACTTCCCGTAAAGCATTTTGTGGCGGCAACAAATGCAAACGATACCGTTCCGCAATATTTGCAGTCGGGAGTTTATACCCCGAAACCATCGGTTCAGACGATTTCTAATGCGATGGACGTAGGCGACCCGAGCAATTTTGAAAGGCTTGATATGATATTCTCTCATTCCTCAAAAGAGTTTGGCGCGACAATTTCGTCTTATAGTTTTTCGGACGAACAGACGAAAAAGAAAATGAGTGTCATATATCAAGAATACGGTTATATGCTTGACCCGCACGGCGCGGTTGGAATGTTAGGAATTGAAAAATATTTGAGGGATAATACTTCCGATGCTCCGGGTATTTTTCTTGAAACGGCTCATCCGGCTAAGTTTCTTGACGTTGTAAAAAGCGCGGTAAATACTGAACCTATTTTGCCTGAGGCTTTGAAAAAATGTCTCGATAAGCCGAAGACCTCTATAAAAATGGAAAACGACTACAAAGAACTTGAAAAAATTCTTGCAGAGCGTTATCTATAAAAAAAATTATTAAAATAAACGTTTGAATTTCAGGATTTTGTTTCGGTTGAAAAAAAATAATGAAGCAAAATCGAAACAAAATCCTTGAAATTACGTTTAATATAAATGACGGGAAATTGTTTTTCTAATTACTTATAAAAAAGTTGAAAGATGTCAGTTGAAAGCGTAATGTTTAGCGGACATATAGCATACGATCTCTATGAGCACACTTCGCCTGAGGGTTTGGAGTATACTTATAGGGGAAATGTGAATTCTGACGTGGTTGAGAATATTCTTTCGCTCGCCGAGACTAATTTCGGGGATATGAAAGAAAAACTTATGGTTAGAAAAAAGGTCTATTTTATAATGGTTGAAAGTCTTCAAAACATAACCCGTCATCAGGACCTTGAAGGAACAACTGGAGGGGAGAATTTCGACCAATATGGGCTTTTTATCATAAGGCGCGGGCGTTACGGTTATTATATCACTTCCGCAAACCTTGTCAAAAACGAGCATTGCGAAAAACTTAAAGAAAAACTTGACATTGTAAATTCTAAGGATTCTGACGAGTTGAAAAATTATTCGCGTCAAATTCTCGCTAACGGTGAATATTCGCAAAAAGGCGGTGCAGGTCTCGGTCTTATAGAAATTGCGCGGAAAGCAGGTAGCAAAATTAAATACGGTTTTGTGCCGACAGAATGTGGCTATTCGCGTTTTTATCAGCATATTGATGTGCTTTTCAACAAGAAAGACGTTGATAAACCCGAAGTTAAGGCTGAGGTTCAGAAATATTCTCTTGACAAGTTGATTGCCTTTCATATAGGTCTTCAAAAAAATAGAATTTTCTTACATTATAGCGGTATTTTAAATCAGGAAAATCTTATTAATTTGCTAAGTATTCTTTCGCGGCAGATTAATGTTTCAAAAGGGCTTAGGACAAAGGTATATTGCGTGATGATAGAACTTTTGCAGAATATTCTCGCACATGCTGATAAGCCGGTAAAAACGCGGGACGTTCAGGGCTGTTTTGGAATGTTTTTTATACGTCAGACACCTGAGCATTTGATTCTTTCGGCGGCTAACCATATCCTTACTTCTAAAATTCCTGAAACTCAAAAACTTATTGATTCTCTCAACGAAACCGATAGGGAAGAAAGGTCAAGACTTTTGACGTTGCCCGATTCCAAAGGTAGCGGTTTGATTGCGATTATCAACCGCAGTAAGCATAAAATTCAATATGATTATACCAAACTTAATGATGAGTATTCTTTATTTTCGATGACTATTCTTTTGGATAAAGATGTTAAGAAAGATACGAATATGTAAGTCAGTGAGTTAGTAGAAATCTAAGAAAAAAATGTAAAAAAATTTTGCAGATTAAAAAAAAACTTCTTACCTTTGCAGCGGTTTTTTTAAGGAGGCCTCGTAGCTCAACTGAATAGAGCATTTGACTACGGATCAAAAGGTTGTGGGTTTGAATCCCGCCGAGGTCACATTTTTCAGGCTTAGAAAGATTATTAATTAAGTTAAGGTTAGGCCTCGTAGCTCAACTGAATAGAGCATTTGACTACGGATCAAAAGGTTGTGGGTTTGAATCCCGCCGAGGTCACAAAAATAATTAATTTTTCATGGGTTGATGGCTGTTGTGAGACAGCCTTTTTTTGTATATTATGGAGCGTAAAAGTATAATAAAAACTGGTGTTCTGACAATTCTCGCCCTTGTGCTTTTGGTCTGGGGGCTTTCGTTTCTCAAAGGCGAAAACCTTTTTAAAACCGAAAACGAATTTGTTGCCGTATATGACAGATTAGATAACCTTGCCCAAAGCAATCCCGTACTATTGAGTGGGTATCGTATCGGCTCTGTCAAAAGTATTGATTTTAGAGAGGAGAATAACGAGTTGAAAATTTATGTCCGATTTAAGGTTAACGAAGAATTTCGCTTGCCGAAAGGTACGGTGATGAAAATCGTCAGTGTTGACATTATGGGCACAAAAGGCATTGATGTTATCCGCCCGAAAAATTTTAGCGGTTATCACGAAAACGGCGATACGCTTATAGGAATGACCGAAGGCGGAATTGTTGATCAACTTTTGGAACTGATTATGCCTATGAAAAACGATTTGGTAGGAATGTTGATGACAACGGATTCTGTTATGCACTCGGTTAACAGACTTCTTAATCAAGAAAATATCAATTATTTGGAGGCGGGTTTGAGAGACCTTCAAAAAATTGCCGGAAATTTGTCTGGAAAAATGACGCTTGTAGATTCTATGCTTGTCAATTTTACAAAACTCAGCCGCACGATGGGAAAAAACAGCGGAAACATCGACCGCGCAATTCAGAATTTTGCGTCATTGAGCGACACGCTCTCCGCTTTGGAACTTTCAAAAACGCTCGCCGAGGCAAGGACGACTTTGCAAAATGTCAACACTCTGCTAAATACGGTTAACTCTCCCGATGGAACTGTTCAGAAGTTTTTAACGAGCGATACGGTTTATAACAATATCGAAACGCTGACAACAAAACTTAATATTTTGATTGACGATTTTGAAAAGCATCCGAAAAAATACATTAATCTTGCAATTTTCGGCGGTAAAGAAAAAAATAAATAAAAAAAAACAAGGCGGTCATTTATAATGACAGCCTTGTTAAAAAAAAACTAACCAACCTAACCTAACTAATTTATTGTCAGTTAATATAAACCAATTAACGTGCCAAAATTTTAAAAAAATATGAAAATTCTTCTTCATGCTTGTTGTGCGCCGTGTAGTGCGCCTATTTTGGAAAAACTTATGAATGACGGCATTAAACCGGCGATTTTTTATTATAATCCTAATATTTTTCCACAGGAGGAATATGAAATTCGCCGCGCTGAATGTGAAAAATATTCCAAAAAACTCGGCATTGAAATGATTGAAGGCGGATATAACCATGATGAATGGCTGAAAGAAATTTCAGGTCTTGAAAACGAACCTGAAAGGGGAGGGCGTTGTTTGAAATGTTTTAAAATGCGCCTGAAAAAGACCGCTCAGACAGCCGCAGAACGCGGTTTTGACACTATTGCTTCAACGCTTTCTTCTTCGCGGTGGAAACGTCTCGACCAAATTGACGAGGCTGGAGAGTTTGCCGTCAGCGGTCTTGAAAACGTGAGTTATTTGGCCAAAAACTGGCGAAAAGGCGGTCTTCAACAGCGCAGAAACCAACTGCTTAAAGAAAACGGTTTTTATAATCAGTTGTATTGCGGTTGCGAGTTTTCGATGCGGTGAATCATCTCCAACGCAAAATTAATTTTCTTTTCCATCGGCAGTTGTGCGTCAATCCATAAAATTCGTATACCGAGACGCTCCATACGGCGAAACCATGTCATTTGCCGTTTTGCAAATTGGCATATAGCAATGTAGAGTTGTTCAAACATTTCTTCGTATGTTATTTTTCCGACGGCATAGAGCGTAACATACTTATATTCAAGACCATAGTAAATCAAATCTTCCTCTTTGACACCGTTTTTCATAAGGGTTAGCATTTCGTCTGCCATGCCGTTTTTGAGGCGTTCTTCAAGACGGATTTTTATTTTTTCGCGTTCGATTTCGCGCGGATTTTTTATCCCGAAAATTATGCTGTCGATTTTAGGGTAGGAGGGGACTACTTTCGGATTTTCAAGGATAAAAGTCTCTATTTCGATGCCGCGGATTGCGCGTTTTTTGGTGTCGGTGTCAGTGTCGTTGTGAAGGGTTTTCATCTTCGCAAGCATTTCTTTTAACTCTTCCAACGAATATTTTTCCAATTTTTGGCGCAGTGAGGGATTTGCCGGAACGTCAACCAACTGGTAATTTCTTATGACCGATTCCAAATAAAGCCCCGTTCCGCCGCATAGAATCGGAATTGTAGAAATGTTTTTGAATGCCTCAAAAAAGTCTTTTTGATAGCGGAAAACGTTGTATTTTTCGCCGGCGCCAAGTATGTCAATCAGATGATACGGAATTTGTTTTCCGTTGACAGAATAATCGTCCAAATCCTTGCCCGTACCTAAGTCCATGCCCCGGTAAACCTGCCGTGAATCCGCACTGATAATTTCAGTGTCAAGCGCGTAAGCAAGGTTTGCCGCAAAACTCGTTTTGCCCGATGCCGTCGGTCCTAAAACCGTGATTAAATTCATAATTCTTTTATCATTTTTATCTTGACAAATGTACTGTTTTTTTGTCTAAGCCCAAAGTTTTTTTGCGTTTTTTTTCGGTTTTAAGATGATAACTAAAAAAAATAGTTAAAAAACTAAAAAAAATAGTTGTTATTCAAATTTTTTTATTTATCTTTGCAGCGTTAATTAAAATTGATGTCAAGATGGAAAAACTTACGAAAAAGGAAGAAGAACTGATGAATATTTTTTGGGACAACGGAGCGATGTTTGTAAAGGATATTT